>Ga0208628_1000416_pt1 | contig 21872 bp, 21 predicted proteins | sample LakWasMet16_LOW5_2_FD_183864 | JGI IMG/M metagenome (GOLD analysis project Ga0208628, IMG submission 183864) | Freshwater sediment methanotrophic microbial communities from Lake Washington under simulated oxygen tension - Sediment Metagenome... | ecosystem: Environmental > Aquatic > Freshwater >... | reverse complement strand
GCGCAAAATGCACGAACTGGTGCGCTATCTGGGTATTTGCGACGGCAACATGCAGGAAGGCTCATTCCGTTGCGACGCCAACGTATCGGTGCGTCCCAAAGGCCAGAAAGAATTCGGCACGCGGACAGAGATTAAAAACATCAACTCGTTCAGATTCGTCGAAAAAGCCATCAATCACGAAATCGAGCGGCAGATAGACCTGATAGAGAGCGGCGGCACTGTGGTTCAGGAAACCCGCTTGTACGATGCGGATAAGGACGAAACCCGTTCCATGCGCAGCAAGGAAGAAGCCAACGATTACCGGTACTTTCCCGATCCCGATCTGTTGCCGGTGCTGATTGATGAAGATTTTAAAGCGCAGATAAAAGCCCAATTGCCGGAATTGCCGCAGGCGAAAAAACAGCGTTTTAAAGACGACTATGTTCTGGACGATGAGAGTTCCACAATACTGACATCCTCCCGTCCGCTGGCTGATTACTTCGAGGCTGTGGTTAAGGAATCGGGTTGCGAGGCAAAAATGTGCGCCAATTGGGTGACTGGCGATGTGTTAGCTGCGCTTAACAGAGCCGATCTGGAAATTACCGATTCCCCGGTCAGTCACGAACGTCTGGCCGGACTGTTAAAGCGTATCAGTGATGACACCATTTCCGGCAAGATCGCCAAGCAGGTGTTCGAAGAATTGTGGCAGGGCGCAGCATCGGCTGATGAAGTCATCGAAGCCAAAGGCCTGAAACAGATCACCGATACCGGCGCGATAGAAGCTATTATCGATAAAATCATTGCCGATAATCAGGATCAGGTTGAACAATACCGTAGCGGTAAAGATAAAGTCTTCGGCTTTTTTGTCGGTCAAGTCATGAAGGAAATGCAAGGCAAGGCCAATCCCGGCGAAGTGAATAAAATGCTTAAGGCTAAGTTAAATTAAGCCGATAGATAAAGTTGTTTGGGTGGAGTTGCGAAAAATTCTGTTCACGGCAGATGCTTTGCAATCCTGCCTATTCAGTTAGCCTGCCTTATCGCGATAACAACTTATTGGATGAGCTGAGCGACGCAGCTTGAACTTGTTACAATTCACGCATCCACTATTTCAGAGGAAAACAGCTATGCAAGCCATCGAATTGCCTGTAGAAATTGACTGCAATCATCAAATTCATTTGCAATTACCTAAAACCATTCACGCGCGTAAGGCTAAAGTTATTGTTATCTATGAAGAACCTGAGCAGCCAGTAAAGCCAATAACATTAAGTTTGTTTCAAGGGAAAATAAAGATGAGTGATGATTTTGACGAGCCTTTGCCCGATAGTTTTTGGTTAGAAGGGCGGCTATGAAGCTATTGCTCGACACTCATGTCTTTCTTTGGCTTAACGATGATGTGACGCGACTTTCCCAAACGGTGAAAGCGCTATGCAGTTCGGGCGAGCATGAATTTTATTTAAGCATGGCCTCGCCATGGGAAATGCAAATTAAAAGCCAGCTGGGTAAGTTAACGCTAACCATACCCATTGAAGAATTGGTGAACAAAAACCAGCTAGAAAATAACATCCAAATATTGCCGATAGAATTGTCGCACATTAGTTTTTTGGAAAAATTACCTCAGCACCATAAAGACCCGTTTGACCGAATTATGATCGCTCAGGCAATTATTGAAGACATGATGATTGTTACGATCGATCATGTTTTTTCTGATTATCAGGTGCGGGTTGTGTGGTGAATCTGATAGGTATGACAAGTTGTTCAGAATGTGCGTATTTCTTGACAGGCTTAAGTCAGGCGCATCGACTGAATCTGGGCTTGGGCAATCGAATGGCCTAGCGACGCCGCCTTGGCAATCCACATAACGGCAAGGTTATCGTCTTTCGGTAAGCCATTGCCATCCAGATAACAGCAGCCCAGCAAGTGCATCGCATCGGTAAAATTTTGTTTTGCCGCCAGTTCCAGCCAATACACGGCGCTTTTCATCTTATCGTTTTCCAGAAAAAGCAATGCCAAGTCGTTTTGAGCCATGGCGTCCCCGGCGTCGGCGGCTTTGACAAGCTTAATATCATCAGCATCAAGCGCAATGCAAATATCGTGTTTGATCGAATCGAAACAGATCATGGTTTTGTAATGAACCCCGTTATCGGCGGCGCATTTTAAAGAACCGTCGGCAAGGCGGCGCCGTATAGTACGTTCGCTCCATTCGGTTAAGGTAGTGGCGGCTTGAAGGCTGACGTGTTGCATGTTACATATCCAGACAAATGAAGTTAACGTGCTTGGCAAGGCTTTTTGGTCGGCAATTTTATCTTGGCAGGCTTTTTTGACCGGCATTTTAGCATGGTGGTGTTCTTAGGCCGACATTTCCGGCGCGGCGTTTTTCAGAACTGCGAAGCCGGTTTTGTTTGAGCGGAATATTTTTGCTTGAGTGCGGCGGCTTGCCTGCTTTGGCAGTAATTATGAGGCATTGCCAAAGGTCAAAGGAAAAACTTGGCATGAGTTCTGCTTGTGTCTTGTTGAAGTTTATTTTAATTTAACGAGGATTGACTCATGAACTCAATGTCTATGAAAAAAGTACAACAAGGTTTTACCTTAATCGAATTAATGATCGTGGTTGCGATCATCGGTATTTTGGCTTCGATTGCGATTCCGGCTTACCAAGATTACATCACTAAAGCACAGGCCTCAGAAGGGTTCGCGCTGTTGGATGGCTATAAAACATCAATTGCTGAATCTTTTGGGCAAGATAACTCCGCTGCTGGCTGTACAACTGCGGCCCTTGCAGGTGCGGTATCTAGTGGTAAATATGTTACCGGCACCACTATGGATAGTGCTACATCAGGCGTTTGCAAAGTACAAGTGACCTATGGAGCATCGCTCAATGCCAAACTCGCTAGCAAGAAAGCGCAATTGAATTTCACTGCGGCCACTGGGGCTTGGGACTGCCATTCCGATATGGATACCGCTATTAAGCCTAAAGCTTGCAGCGGAAGTACAGTTTACTAGAGCTGACTCTTAGTAGACGAGCCCATTTTGGGCTCGTCTTTTATCCTTTTTTTCTTCTAAAAAAGACATTTCAAGTGTCTTTGACCTCGAAATAACCTACGGCTATTTTTCATGATATCCATAGCAAGCATTAGTCGTCGGCAAAAGTGGCTGCTGCATAGCATAGGCCTTCTTGTTTTTCTTCCGTTTACCTATTATCGGGGGTTTTATCCGATAAACACTTTTTATACCGAATGTATTGCCATTCTTACCGGGATAATCGTTTTTACTCTATCCTTATTTGACTTGCGGCAGAAGCGCTTGCGGCTTCCTCGCATTGTCTTGCTCCCGTTTGGTTTGGCAGCTGTAATTGCCATGCAAATGGCGATAAGTCCTTTGCTGGTAATGGCATCTGGACAATTTGGCATTCTATATTTGCTTTGGGCTGCCCTGATCATGATGGCGGCTCAGCACGCGGCACAGGTCTTTGGATTGAGTCGGCTCGCCGATTGCGTTGCTTGGTATCTGCTTGCGGGCGGTTTATGGAATGTCCTGTCTGAATTGAATCATCTTGATGGCTCTGAACTGTTTGGTTTAGGTACTATCGGCCAGAGTAATCAGTTATGCGATTACCTGTTTTTGTCTTGCTTTTCATTGTTGTATTTGTTTGCGAGGCAATTGTTGGGTTGGAGGGTTTTGCTATTTTGCCTTTTGTTATTAACAGCAGAATTGGGTTTGGCAAGCTCGCGTAGCGGCGTACTATATTTGTTTGCCGGCGGCGTTCTGGTTGGGTTATGGCGGCGTATAGACGAACAGGTCGACTATCAGCGCTTACGTAATGGCTATATATTATTTGCATTGCTGTATATTGGATGGCAGATCGCATATCCATTGCTTGGATACACTACGGGTATGACCCGTTTGGCGACTGCCGCTAATGATACTAATACACCCTCTCAACGCTTATTTTTTTGGAAAGATGCATGGTATATTTTCTTGAAATATCCTTGTTTGGGCGCGGGGTTCGGTGAGTTTGATTGGGCTTTTTTCATGCACGGAGAAACCCATGATCACAGTGTAATCAACAACCGAGTAGAGCATGCGCATAATATATTTATGCAACTGCTGGCTGAAATGGGAATGGCTGGTACTCTATGGCTGATTGTAACCGGAGGGTTGTGGCTCAAAAGAATTTTGCAGAATAAACATGATTCAGCTAAATGGTGGTATTTTGCGTTGCTCAGCGTAATGGGAATACACAGTTTTCTTGAATATCCGCTGTGGTTGAGTAATTTTTTGGGTATTTTTGCAGTATTATTGGGCGCAAGCGATTCGCGTTACTTTGAACTTAAGCTAAGCGGAATAACACGTTCTTCGCTATGTTTAATACCGGTACTAGGGTTGTACTTATTAATCAACACCGGACTGAACAATTTAAAATTAGAGAAATTTTACGAAGCTGTTGCAGAATCAAGGCCTTTGCCCGGTAACCTTGATGAAATAATTCCCATTAGTAATTCCGGACTTTTGGCTCCTATCGGATTGAAATATTTTGCGTTTAACTTTAAGTTTAATAGTGAACAGGCGGCTGAAAAATCTGTTGTCACCAATAAGGCATTACATTTTGAGCCTATTCCTCCACTGGCGTATAAGCAAGCAGTATACTTAGCTTATCTCGGTAAGAAAGATGAATCCCGTATGCTTTTGCACCTAGCGGCGTCATCCTACCCCAATGAGTTGAATTGGTTTTTATCGCAAGTAGATGCATTAAATCAAGCGGACAAGTCTAAGCTGGCTTTCCTGTTTGCCGATAAGCCTGGGCAGATTAAATAAAGTTGTCATCAAAGTAGGAGAATTGTTCTGTCCAATACTTCAATGAGCAATTGACTCTCATAAACTACTGGGTGAACCGCTGCATACTATTGCAACGGCTTGTGCAATTGATTAAGATTTAATTTATAGTCGGAGCGTGTTTTGTTCTTCTTCAATTAAACGCTTCGACATATTTTGCAGCACTTGGCCTTAGCTTTGGGGTTATCCAAGAACAAGCGCTTCTTTTATTTAAATCTTCGTAATCTGCTCACGGATTTTATGCTGTGCTCTTTCTATAAAGGTGACATTGATCAATATTCTCTAGGATATTACATCAGCGGAAGTATCTGGTTAAGAATCTTGCCGTTGGTCACCAGTATGTTTTTTGGAAAGAGCCCTTCGTTGCCTTGAAAGTCGGTAACCGTAGCGCCTGCTTCTTCGGCAATCAATGCGCCGGCGGCCACGTCGTACAGGTTTAACTCCTGTTCCCAAAAAGCGTCAACTTGTCCATCCGCAACCAGGCATAGATCGATTGCCGCCGAGCCAAAACGGCGCTGGCCGGTTGTGATCTCGGCGATCCTGCAGAAACGTTGCAGATTGTTTTCTTTTAGGTAAGAGCGTAAGCAGGCGAATCCGGTGGCGATCATTGCGTCAGCAAGATTGCTTTCGTTGGAGACGGTTATCGGCAGGCCGTTTTTCCAGGCTCCTTTGCCTTTTGCGGCGGCGTAATAATCATCCAGCGCGGGCGCATAGACCGCTCCGAATATCAGCTCCTGGTCGATTTCCAGCGCAACACTGATGCCCCAAAAATATTGGCCTCTGGAAAATGAGTGGGTGCCATCAATCGGGTCGACGATCCAGCGGCTGGATTGATTGGCGCTTTGCCCGCTTTCCTCTCCCCAAAAACCGAATTGCGGGTAATGTTTGGCAAGGGATTCTTGTAGAAAAGCTTCAACTGCGACGTCGGCATCGGTGACTAAATCGCGAGGACTTTTTTTAGTCACTGCTAAGTTGTTCAAATCTTTAAAATGAGCCATGGCAATCGATCCGGCTTCACGGATCACATTTTCAAGAACGGCAAGCGAAATGGGCATTTGTTGTAACCTTTATGGGAAAGAGGGTGAGGTTGGAATCAGGTGCTTAACCAAATTTAAGCGTTATTCTGAGCAGTTTTGCTCAACAAAAAAATCAATCTTCTCAGATCAGGCGAGCTTAAGACGCCGCGAAAAAAGATGAGGGAAATGAATGTGCGGTTATTCGGCGCGAACCATATCTTTTGTTGATGTTTTTTTCAAGATATATGTCGCTTAGGATATACCAAACAATGCTAAAAGCTCGCCATTCTTTCAGGCAAAAGTGATGTGCAAGTTTTCTGGATAAGTACCTCAGTATGCAGTCGGTCGCCAAGGTCGGCTAGGGAGCTGTGGTCTTCTTGTCACTTGGCCAATTCCGCTGCATCAAACCATTGCCCATCCTGTATGGTTGGATGCCGGTATCATTGCGATAGCCTTGTCAGGCATATTTAGTCGGTGGGCTAAACGCGGCCTTATATGCGAATTAGAAAAATAATGATGACTACAAATAGCAAGGATGTGGCAAATTCTTCCAATCGTTCAGCGAACGGCGGCTTGGCATCCTCCATGATGATTTTAACTCGATTAGTCACTTGGTCACGCATGTGTATCCGTTGTTGCAACATGATGTTTCTCCTAATGTTTCTTGGTATAACTGCGCATTTGTCCCACTAGTACGCCCTGAACTTCAACTTGCTCCGGGCTATAGCGCATCGCTTTCATCGTTGAGTTGGCGGGGATAAGTAAGGTTTCGTGCGGATATTGCTCAATAAATTTTAATGTGGCTTCGGCTTTATTGACCAAGGCCACCACAATTTCGCCATTACGAGCATGGCTGCGTTGTTCGATAATCACCCAGTCGCCATCATAGATGCCTTGTTCAAGCATGGAGTCGCCTTTTACTTTAAGCACGTAGCAGGGTTTCTGTGTTTTCAGCTGTTCGGGGATGGCCATATAAGTGATGTTTTCAACCGCTTCAATGGGCTTTCCGGCGGCAATAAATCCGACAAAAGGCAGTGCGCTTTGGTCGTCGGAATGGCCGATCATAGCTTTAGCATATTCTGTCAGACGAATGCCGCGTTGTTTGCGTTTTGGGGCTTCGATCAGGTTCTCGTTAATCAGCGCCTTTATATGGTTATGCAAAGAGCCGCGGGACTTTAAACCCATGGCAGAGCAAAGCTCTTCCAAGGTGGGTGGGTGGGGGAAGCTGTTCTGATTTTGCAATAAGAAATCAAAAATTTCCTGTTGTTTTCTGGTAAGTGAATTAGTCATGATTTGTTCTTGGTTTGTTTTTAAAAAATATAACACAAGAACAAATAAAGAACAATAGAATATTAAGCTTCTCCTTTAGCTTAACGTATGAGGTTCTGCTTGCGGTATGATTTACTGAGCGGGTGAATTTCACATCGCGCTGAACGATTTTTTAATAGGAGGATGCCATGCCATTTGTACCTGCATTATTACCCAGCCTGATTCAGGCAACAGATCACGCGATCGAAACCAATGCCGAGGAAGTGACGGCTCTGGATCAAGCTATTGGTGACGGCGATCATGTGACAAATCTGCAACGCGGCATTAAGGCGCTGTTAGCTCAAGGTGACGAGCTGGCCCTGCTTGATTGGACGAAGGCTTGGCAGAAAATCGGTATGACAATGATGACGACGGTAGGCGGCGCGTCCGGTTCTTTATACGGTACCTTATTTGTTGCGATGAGCAAGGCAGCTCAAGACCGGCCTTTGGATTTGCAGTCTTTTGCCGAGATTTTTAATAGCGGCGTGGAGGCTGTAAAACAGCGAGGAAAGGCCGACGCGGGTGAGAAAACCATGCTGGACGTGCTGATTCCGGTGGCTGCGAGCTTGAGGCATGATGCTGCGGATTCAGTTGCAATATCAGAAGTTTTGAAAAATATCTCGCGAACAGCTGTAACGGGCATGGAGTCTACCCGAGACATGCTGGCCACCAAGGGACGCGCTTCTTTTTTGGGAGAGCGCAGTCGAGGATATATTGATGCGGGCGCTAAAACCAGCCAGTTAATGATCTGTGCCTTGGTCGACGTGCTGATGGAGCATTTAACAACCCCATCGTAAGGCCGCAGTGTGAACAGGAGCATCCCATAAACGCAGCATCTCTTCATCAAGTAAGCTTAGGGTAATTGAGCAGCCTGCCATATCCAGGGAAGTGGTGTAGTTGCCGACCAAAGAGCGGCAGATGTTTATGCCGCGTTTTTCCCAGAACCGAGACGCCAGTTCATAAACCAAGTGAAGTTCCATTGAAGGCGTCGCTCCGAAGCCGTTGATATGTAGTAAAGCCGATTGGCCTTTTTGTGGCTTCAAATCTTCATCAATAACTTCAGCCAGATAGTCGACAATTTCTGTGGCGCTGCTCATGGCTATGCGTTCGCGCCCGCGCTCGCCATGAATTCCTACGCCCATTTCGATTTCGTTGTCGCCGATGTCGAAAATAGGCTTGCCCAAAGCAGGTACGGTGCAACTGGTTAAGGCCACGCCCATCGATGCAGTAGCGAGGTTGACCCGCTCGCCTAATGCCTTGCAAGTCGCCAAATCCGCCCCTGATTCTGCCGCTGCGCCAACGATCTTTTCTACAATCAGGGTGCCGGCAACGCCGCGCCGGCCAGTGCTATGGTTTTTAGGGAAAGAAACGTCATCGCTGACCAAGATGGTTTCGTGCGGGCAATCGAGCATTTCGGCGGCGATTTCGAAATTCATCACATCGCCCGCATAGTTCTTGACAATGAATAAAACCCCGCCGCCATTCTCTACGGCTTGTGCTGCCGCCAGCATTTGATCAGGAGTAGGGGAGGTGAAAACTTGTCCCGGACAGGCCGCATCCAGCATGCCTGAACCGACAAAGCCCGAATGCAAGGGTTCATGCCCAGACCCTCCGCCGGAAATTAACGCAACCTTGCCTGATGCGGTTGGTTGTATACGTCTAATGAAGTGGGGCTGGGGATTGAGTTGAACAATATCTGCATGGGCTTTGGCAAAGCCGTGCAGGCTTTCGTCAAGCAGATTATCAATGCTATTGATAAATTTTTTCATTGCTGCGGCTCCAATTGGTGCGGTTTGATGATGGCAAGTGCTGTATCTGATCAATCAGTTTTAATGCGTAATTGTCAGTTTTTCAATGCCTGAGTCACGGCGCGAATGTCCGGCATGACCCAAGTTGGCTGGTAGTCTGTTGTTTTAAAATCATCTTCGGTGGATACACCTGATAAAACCATAAGGCTGCGTATGCCGGTGCGAACTGCGCCAAGAATATCAGTCTCCAGTCGGTCGCCGATAGCCACTGTCTGATCCGGGCTAACGCCCAGTAACGCAAGGGCTTGCTGATATATGATGGGTTCGGGTTTGCCGATGATGGTCGGCGTTACGCCGGTAGCCGCCTGCAGTGCTGCAAGAATTGCACCGTTGCCGTGAGTAAGGCCTCGTTCTGTAGGTAATGTGGTGTCGGCGTTAGTGCCGATGAATTGGGCGCCGGCACGAATATTCAGCGTGGCTGTAGCCAGCTTGTCCCATGTCAGGGTGCTGTCTTTGCCGCAGACAACAATGTGGGCTCCCATATTGGGGTTATCTTTGTCATCGTTTAATTCATACAGGTCGGTCAAGGTAAAACCATGATCAAGAAGTGGCTGTTTAGCGCCATCTTCGCCGATGACGAATACGCGGCATTCAGTAGGATTATTATGCTTGCTCAGATACAAGGCGGTGGCCATGCTGGAGGTCAGGATCTCATCTCGTGTTACCTGTACGCCCATCTGTGCCAATTTAGTGACATATTGCTCCTGAGTCAGGCTGGCGTTATTAGTTGCCAGAATAAAACGGATTTGTTGATCACGTAAGGTTTGAAAAAAGTCTGTCAAGCCGGGCATTGGTTGGTCGCCGTGCCATAAAACGCCATCCATATCAATGATAAATGCTTTTATATTGTTAAAAGGTTCCATTGCGTTGTTTCTCTCTTAATTGGGTTCGTTATTATAATTTACATCGAATTATTAAGGTATGCATTCCGTTGTGCTCCGGTTGGGCATGGTTGCCGGTTTGGGCGCAAGCGGGTAATTAACAGACTGGCTGTGTATTTGATGATTTTGCATTAGTGCGTATAAGTCACTTTTTGTTATCAAAACACAAAATCTTGGTTGATAGATTGTCTAAATCAATGGATATAAAGTCCGGGCTGAATTTCGTTTGAAGCTTGATACATAGGCTTAATTTTGTCCGGATATACATCATAACGGTTTATGTATCGATTCAGCAGTGTATGGGATGGGTGCATTTAATGCGATTGCCGTGATGGTATTGCATCTCTTTCTTATTATATGCAGTGTATTTAAAACCGTTGAAATGTATCATTGCATAGGGGCAAGATCGGGCTGCTGCGTGAGTGTATTCTTATGCAAAATATCTTGACAGTGTTTGTGTTTGATTGAAAAAGTTGAAAAATTTGTGTTGGTGTGGTTACTGGCTAGTGTTTATAGAAGATAGACGGTGTAGCTGAATTACAGGGAAGGCAAATGACTACTGATACATAAAATTAAGCTTATAATATTTTGCTTGCATGTTTCCTTCATTCAGCTGTTATCGATATGTCAACTTAGAACATTGAGCATTGGGCATTGACATCTGTCCCCTTTCTACTTTAAAGTTGCGTTCGCATGAAGAATAAGTAACTAAAACTATAACTATTACTATAACCATCGGAGCACGCATCATGGCAAAACCATTAATTCAAATGGCATTAGATTCACTGGATTTCGATCAAACAGTAGGCCTTGCTACATTAGTAGCTCCTCACGTTGATATATTTGAAATCGGAACTCCATGTATCAAACATAATGGCATTAATTTGGTTAAAGAATTAAGAGCGAGATTTCCAGAGAAATTGCTTTTAGTTGACCTTAAAACTATGGACGCAGGCGAGTACGAAGCAACACCTTTTTATGCGGCAGGTGCTGATATTTGTACAGTTTTAGGCGTATCTGGCCTTGCAACTTGCGCAGGCGTTATCAAAGCAGCTAATGCATATGGTGCAGAAGCTCAAATCGACTTGATTAATGTTGACGATAAAGTAGCGTGTGCACGCGCAACTGCTGAAATGGGCGCTCATATCATGGGTATTCATACAGGTCTTGATGCACAAGCTGCAGGACACACTCCATTTGCTGATTTGAATGACATCGCAAGACTAGGTTTGAACGTCAGAATTTCTGTTGCCGGCGGCATTAAACCGTCAACTGTACAAGATGTAGTTCGCGCTGGCGCAAACATCATCGTAGTTGGCGCGGCCATTTATGGCGCAGCTTCACCTGCTGATGCGGCTCGCGAAATCCGCGAATTGGTTGACGCGGTATAATTATGCACCAGAAACTTATCATAGAAAAGATTTCAGGTGTTCTTGAAGCTACAGATGATACGTATGATGCAAAGTTGACCCAAATGCTGGATAACGCCAAGCGGATATTTATCGCTGGCGCAGGGCGGTCCAAGCTTGTCGGGAATTTCTTTGCAATGAGGTTGGTTCACGGCGGTTACGATGTAAGTGTCGTGGGCGAAATTGTGACGCCAAGCATTAAAAGCGGTGATTTATTGATCATTATTTCCGGATCCGGAGAAACTGAGCAATTAATAGCATTCACTAAAAGTGCAAAAAAAATAGGTGCTAACATCGTCTTAATTTCTGCAAAAAGCAGTTCAACCATTGGCGATCTGGCAGATGCAGTATTTCAAATCGGTAATCCAGAACAATATGGTAAAGTTTTAGGAATGCCTATGGGGACTGTGTTTGAGCTATCTACATTGTTATTTTTAGAAGCAACCATTTCTCACATTATCCATGAAAAAGGAATTCCCGAAGAAGTGATGAGAGAACGGCACGCTAATTTAGAATAGCGGCACAGGAACGAGTGGTTATGACCACTCGTTCTAATCCTTGTAGGGTAAAACGCCGAAAGAACATTTCGTGACAAAGTCGATCAGGCTAAATAAAAGTCACCATTTAGTAATATATTAATAGTAAGGAGAAGAATATGACTTCGCGTCGAGAATTAGCGAACGCCATACGCGCTTTGAGCATGGATGCCGTGCAGAAAGCAAACTCAGGGCATCCTGGCGCGCCTATGGGAATGGCGGACATCGCCGAGGTTTTGTGGAATGATCACCTGCGCCATAATCCGTCCAATCCGAAATGGTCAGATCGTGACCGTTTTGTTCTTTCCAACGGTCATGGTTCAATGTTGATTTATTCATTGTTACATTTGACTGGTTATGATTTACCTCTCGAAGAATTAAAAAATTTCCGCCAACTACATTCAAAATGTGCGGGGCATCCTGAATACGGTTATGCACCCGGCGTTGAAACAACGACTGGTCCGTTAGGACAAGGTATTGCCAATGGTGTCGGTTTCGCAATGGCTGAAAAACTGCTAGCCGATCAATTCAACCGTCCAGGTCATAAAATTGTTGATCATCACACCTATGTATTCATGGGCGACGGCTGTTTGATGGAAGGTATTTCTCATGAAGTCTGTGCATTGGCCGGTACTTGGGGGTTAGGTAATTTAATCGCTTTCTGGGACGATAACGGTATCTCTATTGATGGCCACATTGAAGGCTGGTATACGGATGACACTGTAAAGCGTTTTGAAGCTTACGGTTGGCATGTTCTGTCAGTAGACGGGCATAATCCGGAAGAAATTAACAAAGCAATTGTCATGGCTAAAGCAATGACTGATATGCCATCGTTAATCTGCTGCAAAACAACTATAGGTTTTGGATCGCCAAACAAAGCAGGCACGCATGAATGTCATGGCGCGGCTTTGGGTCAACCCGAAATTAATTTAACAAAAGCTGCATTAGGCTGGGATCACGAAGCATTTATTATTCCAGAAAATGTTTATGCAGGCTGGGATGCTAAATCAAAAGGCGCCAAAGCTGAATCGGCTTGGGATGCAAAATTCGCAGCTTACGAGGCAGAGTATCCAGAGCTAGCTGCAGAATTTAAACGTCGTATGGCTGGCGAACTGCCAGCAAATTGGCAAGCAGCGACTGATGCATTAATTGCTGAAACCAACGAAAAAGCAGAAAATCTGGCCACGCGTCAATCTTCCCAAAAAGTAATTGGTGGATTGGCTCCTACTTTGCCTGAATTTTTAGGTGGTTCTGCAGACTTAACAGGTTCTAACTTAACCAGTTGCAGCAGCTTTAAGCATGTCAGCGGTAAAGAGCCGGGTAATTACATCTCCTACGGTGTGCGTGAGTTTGGTATGTACACCATTATGAACGGAATGGCTTTACATGGTGGTTTATTGCCTTTTGGCGGAACATTCCACATGTTCTCTGATTATGCGAAAAGTGCTTTACGTATGTCAGCGTTAATGAAAATTCGCACTATTGCTGTTTTGACTCATGATTCTATTGGTCAAGGGGAAGACGGTCCAACGCATCAGCCGATTGAAAACACTTCTGCTATGCGTTACATTCCAAATATGGATGTATGGCGACCAGCCGATACCACAGAAACAGCGGTTTCTTGGGTAATGGCAATTGAGCGTATGACAGGACCTACAAGTTTGGTATTGAGCCGTCAAGGTTTGCCTTTTATAGCACGTTCAGAGGAACAAATCGCAGCTATCCGTAAAGGAGCTTACGTTATCTCTGAAGCAGCAGGCAAAGCCCAAGTTATCCTTATTGCAACAGGTTCAGAAGTTGATTTAGCAATAAAATCACAAGCAGCCTTGGCAGAAAAGGGAATTCAAGCGCGCGTTGTTTCAATGCCATCGACAAATGTATTTGATCGTCAAGACCAAGCTTATAAAGATAGCGTACTAACACCCGGTGTTAAACGCGTTGCGATTGAAGCAGGTATTACTGATTTCTGGCGCAAATATGTTGGTTTAGACGGTGGTGTTGTAGGTATTGATACTTTCGGCGAATCTGCTCCTGGTGGCGTATTGATGAAGCACTTCGGTTTTACTGTTGAAAACGTTGTCAAAAACGTAGAAGCGGTACTTTAATTTTAAAGGCCATGTTTGCGTTAGTTGTTGCTTACTGAGAGGACCTCAAAACTGACAGTATTCATTCAGTTATGATTAGTTTATTGATATGCAGTTACTATTGGCAAAAACGATTAACGCAGATATGGCTATTATAAAACAACGCAAAGAGGGGGATTAACACGTGAAAATAAATAATTTGACGAATGGTTTAGTTGCTACGCTGTTATTAGCAAGTCCCATAGTAGGGGCGGAAACAGAATATCCGGCAGCGGATTTCAAGCCAAAAGTAATATATCAAGATGTGGACAGCAGCAAGTCTGCATCCACGCCAGCTAAACAAACAAATTCTGTTGAAGCGACTGAGGCAGATTCAAAATACCCTGCAACAAATTTTGAGCCGAAAGTTCTATATAAAGACGCTGATTATAAGCCAAGCAAATTTACTGGAACAACATCAACGTCATCAGCCTCTGAGCGTACTAAAGCAGCTGACACAGAAGTAAGCGCCCCAGTTAAGACTGAAGAAGACTCAATGATGAGTTACTTGTTGGGGTTGATTATTTTCGCTGTGGCTGGGTTTATCTTCTTGAGCAAGCGTGAGCCAAAAGACAAAGTTAGCAAAGCACCAGCTTACACTAGCCATGCTAGTGGGCTTTCTGGTGTTGCTCGATATCTGAGAAAGCATAATATGGTTGCTGCAACTGGTGTTGCAAGATATCTGGAAAGCCATGCTGAGACAGAAAAAGAAAAAGCGGCAACAAGCGGAGTTGAAAAGTATCTTGAAAAACAGGCTAGGTCTGCAAAAGAAGCGGCAGCTCAAGCAGGAACTGGAGTTGAAAAATACATGCGCAACCGGGGGTGATAAGTGGGTCAAAATTACTTGATCAATTTAGTGTCTGGAATTTTTGGCTCCAAAAGAGAAGTTGAAACACCAACCAGTCCTCGCGCATATATAAGTGATTCTAGTGGGCTTACTGGAGTTGCCAGGTATTTGAAAGGCTTGGAAGTTGAGCCAGTTTTAAGCGGAGTTGAAAGATATCTGAGAAATCAGCAAGAGCTATTGGCGAGTAATGAACCTACTGATTCCACCGAAAGTCAGGAGCTTACGGCAACTGAATTAGTTGATCGCTTGGAAAAACGCGAAGAGAATGCGTCAGTAAGCAGTGTTGCAAGGTATTTGGAGAAATTGGATCAGCATCCTGTGAGCAGTGTTGCTAGGTATATGGCAAAGCAAGCGGTTTTGGCAAAAAATGCGCCGAAATTAAGTGGTGTTGCTAAATACGTGGCTAAGCATGCTAGCGTTAAGAAAAATGTGCCTGCAGTCAGTAGCGTTGCTAAGTATGTGGAAAAGCAGGCGAAATCACCAGTTTTAACTAGTGTTTCTAAGTATTTAATAAAACAATCCATATTTGCTAGGAGCGCTACTGCTGCGACCGGGGTTGCTAAATATCTTGAAGATGAAGCTCTCGCTGAGAGAAAGTCTGCAGCTGCAGCCATAGTTGCCAGGTATCTGGAAGAGCAACGTTTGTTCGCAATAGAGCAAGAAAAAGAAAGAGAGAGAGAAGAGCAGTTGGCAATAGAAAGGGAAATGGAGAAAGCAAAGGAAAAGGAAGTGGCGGCATCAGCGTTAACTGGAGTAGCTAGATATTTGGAAGAGCAAGCGATTTTGGCGAAAGAAAAACCGCCTATGAGTGGTGTTGCCAAGTATGTGGCAAAACAGATTTTATTTAGAAAAGAAGCTCCTATTTTAAGCGGAGTTGAAAAGTATATAGCAAAGCAAATAAGCAATGTAAAAGAGGTGACGGTTGTTAGTCGAGTCTCAAAATACATTGAAAGAGAGGCGATGGCAGCAAAAGCATTGCCTAAAAAAAGCGGCGTTGCAAAATATATGGAAAAGCAATCTATATTGCCCAAGGTAAGTAGTGTTTCTAAGTACTTAACAAGACAAACAGTTTCTGCAAGGGAAAACTTAGAGAAAGCTTAATTTATGTAATGTACAGATACCTTGCATAAAACATAAGTCGAGCTATCTGTACGCATTGCCTATAATTATTGAAATTAAAAGAAAGTTTATAAGTTGTATAGAGGAAGTTAAGATCTGTATGATGTTAGATGGCGGCTTTGTTTAATTAGTGCCCGATATTAAACATTTTATTTGGATCTCTGCCAAATGCTTCAATAAAAAAGTGGCTCAACTTCGGTCGGTAAGGGCTGTGTTTATGTTTGCTTTTTGATGGTTAACCACCGTTTCTCACGGTATAATCCCACCCCTGTTATTAAATCGGATTTCATTCGTCTATTTCTGTATATATTTGGAATTGACGAGTGTGCCTTGTAGTTTTTTAATCTTAAAATAAAAGGAGCCCCTAATGGCCAAGACTTTACTTGAGCAACTGAGAGAAATGACTGTGGTTGTAGCTGATACTGGTGATATCCAGGCTATTGAAACTTTCAAGCCACGCGATGCGACCACTAATCCTTCGCTGATTACTGCTGCTGCTCAAATGCCACAATATCAAGGAATTGTTGATGATACTTTAAAAGGTGCCAGAGATACTTTAGGTAAAGATGCCTCAGCAACACAAGTAGCTACATTAGCATTTGAGCGTTTAGCTGTTTCTTTCGGACAAAAGATTCTTGAAGTTATTCCAGGACGAGTTTCTACTGAAGTTGATGCTCGTCTTTCATATGATACGGATGCTAGCATCCGCGTAGGTCGCGAATTAATTGCAATGTATGAAGCATTGGGTGTATCTCGTGAGCGAGTTTTAATCAAAATTGCTGCAACATGGGAAGGTATACAAGCTGCTGCTGTTCTTGAAAAAGAAGGCATCCACTGTAACTTAACCTTGTTGTTCGGTCTGCATCAGGCAATTGCATGTGCTGAAAACGGAATTACACTAATCTCGCCTTTCGTTGGCCGTATTTTGGATTGGTACAAAAAAGATACTGGCCGTGATTCTTATGAGCCTGCTGAAGATCCAGGTGTTCTGTCTGTTACAGAAATTTATAATTACTACAAAAAATTCGGCTATAAAACCGAAGTTATGGGCGCTAGCTTCCGCAACGTAGGCGAAATTGTTGAATTAGCAGGTTGTGATTTGCTGACTATTGCACCGTCTCTGCTTGCTGAACTTCAGTCTACTGAAGGTAGCTTGGAGCATAAGCTTGATCCTAAAAATGCAGCCAGTAAGTCAATTGAGAAATTAACAATTGATAAGGCGACTTTTGATAGTATGCATGTTCAAAATCGCATGGCTTCTGAGAAACTTGCAGAAGGTATTGATGGCTTCACTAAAGCGTTAGAGTCATTAGAAAAATTCTTAGCAGACCGTTTGGCTACTTTAGAAGGTTAAGAAATTTTAAAGCCATTCGGCGGAATGCTCTCGTGTTTATAGCCGGATGGCAACTTTGTTATTTATAATATAATTTTAAAAGATAGTGTCTTTAGCTCGCTGCAATAGTCGCGGCTTGCATATAATTATGAATTATCTGTTAAGTACCTATGCAAAATTAATCTGGTATTTGCCACCCAAATTTTCAAATATTTCGCTCAACGCGGAGCGTATCGTTTCATAACAAGGGTAGGCAGCCCAGGGCAACCACTCGTATTTGATTTTCTTCCATAATATCTCGATTGGATTCAGTTCGGGCGAGTAGGCAGGGAGAAACCAGGCCCAAACACGCTGCCCCAACCATTGCCAACTAGCCTTTTCCACCGCTTTACGATGCACCGAGGCGTTGTCCATGACCACGATGGTCAACTTATCAGGGTTGCGCAAGCGGATGAAACCGTTCATCGCTGCCATGATCTCCTGATGGGTGACCGAGCCTCCACGGTGTGCAAATAAGCTTCATTGTTCCGGCTCAGAAAACCGATGACGTTGGTTCGACCCGGCACATGGTCGGGTAGGCGCAAGGTTTCGCCCTTATGCTGCCCTGCGTAAGGTACGCAAGAACGGGAGCTAAAGCCGCTCTCGTCAAGGTAGAACACATCAAGCTCCCGATCGCTTCCCGCTCATGGAAGGCCTGCACTATCCGCTTGCCCTCCAAGAAGGCCGTTTCATCACGCTTTTCCTTCAGACTCCGGCGGCAGCGTTTCCACCGCCAGCCCTTTTCTTTCAACTAGCGCCGCACCGTGTCCAGTGACACAGCGCAATCCGTCCGTGCCTGGAAGCGCTCGCACAAGACCCGAAGCTGGTGAGGCGATCATGGGTCGTTTCACACAACCATTCCCGGTCTTCCTCCGTTCCCTTGCGGGGGGCGTCCCGAGTGTTCCTGGTCGCGAAGACCTAACCATCCATACTGTTCCCATGCCTTCAGCCAACCAGATACCGTGTTGCATATTCTGGCCCAACCTGAACAGTCATTCTGATCCAATCTGAACACCTATTCTGATTCATGTTGAACACCGATTCTGGTTTCAATCTGAACACTTTCTGGATTTTTCCAGAATCAGTGTTCAAGTTGCCAGAATGACTGTTCAAGTTACCAGAATCCCGTCTAACGCATTGTTTATCCAATCAGACTATCCTCTCCACCTTTTGTGGAAAAGATATGTCAGCGAAGAGAACAGCCATGCGAAAATTACGAGAAGTACTCAGGCTCAGCTACAGCGCCGGATTAAGCATCCGAAAAATCAGTGCCAGCACTAAAATCAGTGTCGGCAGCATTCAAAACATTTTAAAACTGGCCACGCAGCTAACAATAACTTGGCCGCTACCGGAGGATTGGGATGATCAAGCTCTAGCCTTGAAGTTTTATCCCCGTTCGGATGCCCAGCCTTCAGCCAAATTCCAAGAGCCGGTATGGACAGATGTTCATAGGGAGTTGAAGAAAAAAGGCCTGACCAAGCAGTTGCTCTGGGAAGAATACACCCAGCAGTATCCGAACCGTTGCTATAGCTACTCGCAGTTCTGCGCCCGTTATGCCGACTGGCGGAAGAAACAAAAACGCTCCATGCGGCAGACCCATCGTGCCGGTGACAAGTTGTTTATCGATTATGCCGGACCCACGATGCCCGTAATCTGCGCGTCAACCGGCGAAATACGCACCGCGCAGATCTTCGTGGCGGTGTTGGGCGCCTCCAATTACACCTTTGCCGAAGCGACCTGGAGCCAAAGCCTGCCGGATTGGTTAGGTAGCCATGTACGGGCTTTTGAGTTTTTTGGCGGTACGCCGGTGATGCTGGTGCCGGATAATTTAAAAAGCGGGGTGACTAAAGCCTGTCGTTACGACCCCGAACTTAATCCCAGTTATCAACAGTTGGCGTCCCATTATGCGGTTGCGGTGATGCCTGCCAGACCCTATAAACCCAAGGATAAAGCCAAGGCCGAGGCCGGTGTTCTGCTGGTCGAGCGCTGGATTATGGCTAAATTGCGCCATCAAACTTTCTTCTCGTTGGCAGAGCTGAATCACGGTATCAGTGCTTTGCTGACCGGACTCAATCAAAAACCCTTCAAGCAAATGCCAGGCAGTCGTCAACAGTGGTTTGAAACACTGGATCAACCAGCCCTGTCACCGTTACCCAAATACGCTTATCAGTACACCGACATCAAAACTGCCCGCGTCAATATCGATTATCACCTGATCTACGAGCAGCACCTCTATTCGGTGCCGCACCACTGCGTAGGCGAACAGGTGGAACTGCATGCGGGTGACAAGCTAATAGAGGTCTATTTTCACCACAACCGCATCGCTACCCATGTCCGAAAGCATTACCCCGGCATGACCACCGAGCCAGGGCACATGCCCGAGGAGCATACCCACCATCAACAATGGACGCCAGGACGGTTAATGAACTGGGCGCAATCCATAGGGCCTGAGGTGCTGGTCTGGGTGAAGGGGCAGTTACAGCGTAGGGAGCATCCAGAACAAGCTTACCGCGTCTGCCTGGGTTTATTGAGCCTCAATCGAAGCTATGCTTCCGAGCGCTTAAATAAAGCCTGCGCAATTGCCAATAAAGAATCCCTGTTTAAATTGAAAAACGTCAAAGCCATTTTGCAAAGCAACCGGGATAAGCTGCCGGAAGCCACGCCGGTACAACTGTCTTTATTGCCTCAGGACCATGTAAATATTCGTGGTGCCAAGAGCTTCCATTAACCCTTAAAGCGTTGAGCAAACAGGGCTGCATCAGCTTGATTTTGAAGCTCCTGAATGCTCAATTTTTCTCTTACCACCTCAATACAGGACATTAACATGATTGAAACGACCCTCAGCCAACTACGCCAACTGAAACTAAACGGCATGGCCTCTGCGCTGCAAACCCAACGGGAGCAACCTGGCACGTATGAAGGTTTATCCTTTGCCGAACGCCTGCAATGTTTAGTCGATCACGAAGACCAGGAGCGTCATCAACGTAAACAGGATCGCTTGATACGCGCTGCGCAATTCAAACTCAAGGCGCATGCCAAAGACATTGATTATCTGCCTGCCAGAGGCTTGCAACAGTCGCAAATGGCGTCGTTGCTGATGTGTGACTGGTTAAAAAAAGCCCAGAACCTGTTACTAACCGGCCCTTGCGGCACCGGCAAAACCTATATTGCGTGTGCGCTCGGTCATCAAGCCTGTCTGAAAGGCTACAGCGTTCGCTATTACCGACTTCCGCGCCTGATCCTCGCCTTAACACAGGCTAAAGCCGACGGCAGTTATAGTAAATTGCTAAAAGCCATCGCCAGTCTGGATGTACTGATCATTGATGACTGGGGGCTGGAGCCTTTGAATGCCGCTACCCGAAATGACTTGATGGAAATAATGGATGATCGTTATGAGCAATCGGCAACCCTCATTATCAGTCAGTTGCCGACAGATCAATGGTATGACGCCATTGGTGATAATACCTTAGCTGACGCCATTTTAGATCGGCTGATGCATAACGCCCACCGGATGAATTTACAAGGAGAATCGATGCGAAAAAAAATGAATTCCTTGACCCAAGTTGAACACTTAGAGTAAAAATTCACTTCCACCGATGCGTTAGGTTTTAGGTGTTCAAGTTCCGCCAGAATCACTGTTCAAATTAATCAGAATACGCATCGGTTAAACGCATCGTTACATTCAACGCAATTTGAATGGTTTTAAGCTGCTGATCAGTGCCCAAGTACCGGTACTGTAAAAGCTCGCTCAGCCTACTAAGAGTCTCTCGAGTTATCTCCGGTAACTTGGCCTGTAGCTCAGCATTCATGCCCTGTATGACCTCGGCTAACTGTTCTTGACTGTCTGCCGGTTGAAGAATACGGGACACTCCGGGGACTGATATTCCCGTTTGTTCAGAAATATCCTTAAGGGAAGCTCCAGTGGCGGCCATTGCCATTATTCGCACTCGGCTTACATCGCTTTGCTTGATACGGGCTGGTGGCGTACTGCTGTGTTGTCCGTCTTTTTCCATATATTCACGTCCATGAATGAGCGGTTTGATTAACCGTTATTGGGAGGAATGTCTTTATTCCCTTTTTGAAATGCATGCACGGGTGCACGCCGCACCCCCTATAGGGGGTGGTGCGCGTGCGTGCACTAACCCCTGGAGCGCACGTGCGCATAAATGCGCACATATGCATCCATGCACTTAGGTTAAAGAAGATACTATTCTGCATTTGTCTCCTATAAGTTCAATTAGCTGCATCTTGATAAGCTTCAGCTTTATCCTGGCAAACGAGTTTCTCTTAGCCTTCGTCGGTATAATCGCATAAGCCGCATCACGCCAGCTCTTTTCCGCGACCTCAAAACCTCCTGACAAGGTCTTTAGGGTATCTAAGACTTCTACCTCAATTTTGGTGAGCCCGCTTTGCATCATTCCAGCATCAGCGGGCTGCAATATTGCACTGTGCATAGGGAAATTATCTTCATCCAGCCAGTCAAGCTCCTGAGTGACAATCGTAAAATGACGCGGTTCTGGCGGCTCGAAGTCTTTGGCTTTCCGACAGACTAGTACTCAGTCATTTTTATAATGTCGGGTAGAGCTTTTTCAATTTTACCCGCGCCTCCTCATTAGTAAATCTCCATTCCATGGGGCGTGCGAT
>Ga0208628_1000412_pt1 | contig 22025 bp, 21 predicted proteins | sample LakWasMet16_LOW5_2_FD_183864 | JGI IMG/M metagenome (GOLD analysis project Ga0208628, IMG submission 183864) | Freshwater sediment methanotrophic microbial communities from Lake Washington under simulated oxygen tension - Sediment Metagenome... | ecosystem: Environmental > Aquatic > Freshwater >... | reverse complement strand
CGGCAACCGGAGTGCCGGACGCCAGTCCTGCGCTTAACGCGCGGACAGCCTTATTCCGGCCTACCATGCACGGAGCAATTGCTGAGAACACGGAGTTTTCTATATTGTATTAACTCTGTGTCCTCTGTGTTCTCCGTGGTTAATCTCTTAAACAGATTACTTTCACAGTCTCGATCGCTTTTCGTGTCTTTCGTGGATTATTCATTTTAAAGGCCGGATTTTTCATGGGAATCATCTTAATCCAGCAGTTTTTTCAACACCGTGCGCAGAATGCCGCCGTCCCGGCAATATTGAATTTCTATCGGGGTATCGATGCGGCTCACGGCTTTGAAATTCGTGACGGTTCCGTCAGGGGCTTTGGCTGTAACGTTAACGTCCTGTTGCGGTACCATGGCATCGGAAATATCGATGGTAAAGGTTTCCGCTCCCGTTAATTTCAGGCTCTTAGCCGATTCGCCGTTAATAAACTGCAACGGCAAAATGCCCATGCCGATCAGGTTGCTGCGATGAATCCGTTCGTAACTTTCTGCAATCACCGCTTTTACGCCCTGCATAAACGGACCTTTCGCCGCCCAGTCGCGGGACGATCCTGACCCGTATTCCTTACCGGCAAGAATGCACAGCGGTACTCCGGCCGCTTTATATTTCATCGCTGCGTCGAAAAATGTCATTCGTTCGCCAGAGGGATGGTAGAGCGTTACATTGCCTTCAACGCCGGGCACCAGCTGGTTCCGAATGCGGATGTTGGCGAAAGTGCCCCGCGTCATGACCTGATCGTTGCCGCGCCGCGAGCCGTAACTGTTCCAGTCTTTTTGCTCTATGCCTTTAGACAAAAGGTATTGCGCCGCCGGAGAGTTCGGGGCGATTTGGCCGGCCGGTGAAATATGATCGGTAGTCACAGAATCGCCGAACAGGGCCAGTACCCGCATGCCGGTAAGCGCATGTATCTGCTGCCGTCCTGTCGTCAAACCTTCAAAGAACGGCGGCTTTCTGATATAGGTCGAACTTTCGTCCCATGCATACAGTTCGGTGCCGGTGACTTCAATGTTCTGCCATGCCTTAGTGCCGGTGAAAACATCCGCGTAACGCGACTTGAACATCTCCGGCGTGACAAACTGCCTGATGACTTCAGCCACTTCCCAGGGCGCAGGCCAGATGTCTTTCAGGTAAACCGGCTTGCCGTCCTGATCTTCGCCCAGCGGCTCTCGGGTAATGTCCAGCGCCGTCGATCCCGCCAGAGCATAGGCAACGACCAGCGGCGGCGAGGCTAAATAGTTGGTTTTGGTCAAGGGATGTACGCGTCCTTCGAAATTCCTGTTGCCGGACAGCACGGCTGAAACGACCAGGTCGTTTTCCCTTATCGTTTTTTCAACGGCGTCATCCAGCGGGCCGGAGTTACCGATGCAGGTGGTGCAGCCATAGCCGACCAGATAGAAGCCCAGCTGTTCCAAAAAACCCAGCAAGCCCGATTTTTTCAGATACTCCGTGACCACCAGAGAGCCGGGAGCCAAGGAGGTCTTTACATATTGTTTAACTTTCAAGCCCCGCTCAACCGCTTTCTTGGCAACCAAACCCGCAGCCAGCATCACCGATGGATTGCTGGTGTTGGTGCAGGAAGTGATCGCCGCGATAACGACTGCGCCATGAGTGATTTTTTCGTGAAAGTCATTCTTCGATACCATGCCGCTACGGTCCAGGTCTTGATCGGATAGCCCCATGCCTCTGTTGCCTGCCGGTGCGGTCAGCGTCTGCCGGTAGGTAGGCCCTACCTGACTGAGGGATATCCGGTCTTGCGGCCGCTTGGGGCCTGCCAGTGAGGGTTCAATGGTGCCGAGATCGACTTCCATAATTTGAGTAAATTCGGGGTCCGGCGTCTCGTCGGTACGAAACAATCCTTGTTCTTTGGCATAACGTTCGGTCAGGTCGATCAAATCGTCAGGGCGTCCGGTGAAGCGCATATAGCTGAGGGTTTCGTCATCGACAGGAAAAAAACTCACCGTCGAACCTTGCTCCGGCGCCATATTGCTGAGCGTGGCCCGGTCGGGAATGCTCAAGTTGGTTAATCCCGAGCCATAAAACTCGACGAATTTACCGACCACGCCAAAGTTCCGGCACAGCTCGGTGATGCGCAGCACCAGATCGGTTGCGGTCACGCCCGGCGGCAGCATGCCGGTCAGTTTAATGCCGACCACATCGGGCACCAGCATGTAGATCGGCTGGTCCAGCATTACCGCTTCAGCCTCAATGCCGCCGACGCCCCAGCCGAGCACGCCCAGGCCGTTAATCATCGGCGTATGCGAATCGGTGCCGACGCAACTGTCGGGATAACAGACGTTCTTGTTCTTGTTATGAAACACAACCGGCGCCAGGTATTCGAGATTAACCTGATGCACGATGCCGGTAGATGGAGGCACCACACGGAGATTTCGGAAAGCCGATTGACCCCATTTTAGAAACGCATAGCGCTCGGCATTCCGTTCAAATTCAATGGTCTCGTTCAAGAGCAGGGCATTGGCCTTGCCGTAATAATCCACCTGCACCGAGTGATCGATCACCAGATCGCAGGGGATCAAGGGATTGATCTTTTTCGGATCGCCGCCTAGTTGTTTCATCGCATCCCGCATCGCGGCCAGATCCACAAGAGCCGGTACGCCGGTAAAATCCTGCAATATCACCCGAGCCGGTTTATAGGGTATTTCATAGCGCGTGCCTTGCGCTTGCCAGTTGGCGACGCTCAAAACATGATCTTGGGTAATCACCTCGCTGTCGCAGTTGCGCAATAATGATTCGAGCAGGATTTTTATCGTGTACGGTAACCGTGAAATATTGGTAGATCCCAGGGTCTCAAGCCGGGGCAGGAAATAATACGAAACCGAGCCAAAGCTGTCGGCGGTCAGTTGCTGATGCGCACCAAATGGATCGCGACTATTCATAGAAATCTCCCTGATGGGCTCGGCAGTGTTATCAACTTAAATAGCTTTTACCCGTATCAATTATTGCGTCAAGAATTTTGATTCTATCTTGAGGTAATCGAGAGTTTAATAATGGTTTAAAAATTCATCTGAATGAAACAGCGCAACGTAAGTGCGATATAAGCAAAACTCACAACAGCCAATCTTCCAGCTTTAAACCGGGCACTCTGGCAAATTCGCGGGTGTTATGAGTAATAAGGGTTAGGTCGTGAGCAACGGCGATGGCTGCAATCTGCAAATCATAGGGGCCGATAGGAGTGCCTTGGCTAGCTAAATAGGCACGGATGTCGCCAAAGTGCTGCGTCGCTTGACCCGCAAAAGGTAAGCTTGGTATCCATTCCAACAAGGTCAGCAAACGGGAACGATTTTGTTCCTGCCTAGCGCTTTTGGCTACGCCAAACCACAACTCAGCTTCAACCGGTGCACAGATTCGCAACGCGGATCGGCCGACACGGCGCACATGATGCAGCATCTGAGGATGCTCTTTCAGTAATGCAATGGCTGCATTGGTGTCCAGCAAATAGATCATTAGTCCAATGTCTCGCGCTGCGCATCAACACCCAAATCTTCGTCGCTAATGTCATCGGGGAAATCTTCGCTCAAGCCGCCCGCTATGGCAGCGAGAAAGGCTTCGGTATCGTTTTGCTGTTTTGTGTCGACCGCTACCGGTGCGTAACGTTGTTCCAGAAATTCGATGAAGTCCAGCGCTTCACGGGCAGCGGTTTCAGGGAGGTTGAGACTGTGTTGATAAATAGTTTCGGCCAGGTTCATAGATTATTCCTCAGTTAATCAAAATCGTCATCCTAGCATAAATCCTTTTGGTCAGTTTAGCATGCATTCGTGAGCGAAAGACTGGCAAGTCATGGCGAGATTAGCCATTTGCGGACGGATTTTCTACGCCTCTACCAACACTTCATCCGTTCCCACTGAGCCCCTCGGTTAAGCTCAGGACTAAAGGCCTTGCCGAAGGACTCAACGCGAACGGCAAGGGTTCATTGATAGAATCAAAAAAACTCCCACAGTTCTCCCATTACATCAGCGTAATTTTATCCGATACTACACACCATGTTGTGAGAGCGGATTTACGGTGAAACAAAACCAGCTTCAATAACGGGTAATTAAATTTTATATTCGAAAATAACAGGGTAATGGCTCAGAAAAATATTGGGAGTAAATCTCATCAAGAAAAAAGAGCGAATCTACAAACTGAAAATCATGGTGACACAGTGATTTCTACAGGACATTTAACCAAACCAATCAAACAAAAATGCTGGAGAATGCAAACATGAAAAGATTACCGGAAGCCGTTACCACAAAATTTACCGAATTGTTTGCTGCGCTGCATAGCGCCACGGATGATTTAAAAATCTCAGGCATGGAAGCCTTTAGTATCGGCGATCTTTCGCAAGTTGCCGTCCTAAGTGATTCCTGCCGCAAGTTGCAAGAATTAGAATCGAACATTAAAGCCGCCGTGAATAATTTTGACGCAAAATATACTGCTCAGACGGTAGAGAAAACGGGTTTTCACAAAAAAGATAAGCATCGCACACGAAAACAAGGCGGACGTTTAAGGGTAACCGTGGCCGGTAAAGTCATCGAACAGCACACCATCGCCGAAACCTTTTTCGAGGCATTGAAAGTTTTCGGCCTGGAGCGGGTGGCGAAACTGAATAAGACCGTCACCTCGATTCCGCTGATCGCCAGAACACCGACCAGCGACTATCAAAAGCAAAGGCGTTGTGATGGCTGGTTTATAACCACCCACGTCAACAAAGTCTCCGCGACAACGGTGTTGGAAGAAATCGCGAAAGCATTGAATATGCCGGTGAAAGTCGAATGTATTGAACGGTGATTTTCAAGGACAGCCGTTGGTTTGATAAACAACGGCATCACCAAGCTTACAGGCAATCAACGATACGATGATTGCCTGTAAGCACAAGAACTCAACAAAAACGCACAAAAACCAAAGGCCAAGACCATGACCGAACAAAACACCTTCTCAATTTCTGAGCTGCAACAACAAGCTAACGCAGGTGATGCACTGGCGCAACTTGGTTTAGCCTGCTACTACAATTACCTACTTATTTTCTATATATGGGAGAAAGAGGAATTTAAAGCACTAAAGACAATTATCAGCCCGAAAAACATTAATCAAGAGCTTGCGGTTGAATGGCTTAAAAAAGCCGCTGAACAAGACTGTGCAGAAGCTCAATATTTATTGGCTTTTTGTTTCTCCCGTGGTGATGGCGTTGGGAAAAATGACGAGTTAGCAATTGAATGGTTAAAAAAAGCAGCTGAGCAAGGCTATACTCAGGCACAAACTTTTTTAGCAGGTTCACAAAATCTAGTATTGAAATCTAAGTTAGGCGAAGCTGAAGCGTTTCAAATATTGGGAATAGACCATGCTGAATCACGGTGCCGCTATTTTGAAGATAAAGGTGAACTAAACGATGAGTTTGCGTTTGAATTGAATAAAAAAGGTGCTGAAAAAGGCTTTGCTAAAGCTCAATATCGCTTGGCTCTTTGCTATTTTGAAGGCAAAAGTGTTCAACAAAACAATGAACTTGCACTTGAATGGCTTAAAAAAGCCGCTGAACAGGGCGATGCCGAGGCGCAATGTCGATTAGCTCATTGTTATTTTGAAGGCAATGGTGTTAAACAAAACGTTGAATTTGCATTTGAATGGTTTGATAAATCCGCGCGTCAAAATAATGCAGTGGCATCCTATTGGTTAGGTTATATCTGGGAGCATGGCTTGTTAGTTGATGAGATAGATGACAACTATAGTAATGAGATGGCTTTCATTAATTACGAAAATGCTGTCAAACAGTTTGAATGTAAACAGGAGGAAGGGGAAATCAAATATCGTGCTATTAAAGCATTAGCGGATTGCTATAAAAAAGGTAAAGGTTGCTCACGTTCGAATGCAGTCGAGTCGCTGGATAACGAAAAGGGTAACAGTGCCGATCAATTTATTCAAAAGGCGGAGCAGCTTTATCAAAAAATAGGTCGAGAAAAATTGGCTCAACTCGATGAAGAAGAAATCCTTACTATTTCACCGCACTCACGAAAAGCGATTGAGCTTTTACATCAAAGGATCGCAATCCATATTTCAAAAGGAGAGTTTGACGTGGCAAAACAATTTGTTGAGGATGTATTCGAAAATTCGGGTTATAAAGAAACAAGCATGAAGGAAATTGCTCTGACGACTATTAAAAAAGCAGAAGAGAATTTAGCGCTCTACAAGGCACTGCATGAAAAAGAAAAGGAAATGCTAGCCTTCTTTACCCATACCATGCGTAACGCCTTAGCCACTGCTCCGGAGTCGCTCAGACAAGCCATTCGTTTACTAGGTGGCGAGGACTATGAAAAAGACACCAAGCACTACCAAGCGATCAACAAAATTGCTGCCTTATTTTCTACCCTATCTTTAACCGATTGCTTAATTGACACGTTTAAGCAGTCAATCAGCGATCCGCAGGAATTTAAGCAATCCTGGCAAAAAGACCATACAGGCGAAGCAACGCCTAAGTGGGTTATTGCTTCGGCCTTACGGCAATCGTTAAACCGCATCATTTTTATGAGCGATACCAGCGAGTTAAGAAAGCTGCTCAATAACCCGGAAACTGCGTTAATTAAGGCAACGCGCAAGTCTTTTATCGAAGAAGTTTTGCCGCTTAATGTCGATAGTCAAGGCATTGATGTATTCTATGACTGGACGCTTAAGCATATTCCGGCGATTGAAGTGTCTATAACGGACAGTGACAAGCTAAATTTCGGGGTTAATCAAATCCGCTTTTCATTGTTGTTTGCCATCACGTCCGAGCTTATTTTAAATGCTTTGAAATATTGGGATGGCGAGAACCGTATTCAAATTAGTTGGCAATTGGCAGAGCAAGACAGCTATATGTTTTCGGTTAAAAATCATTGCAAAGCCAATGCAACCAGCAATTTAGCCGGAACCCATAAAGGCTTGGCATTTATCAAGCGATTGGTTGAGTTGTTAGGCGGACAAGCACGTTTTGTCTGTAAAAGTGAAAGCCAGCTTTTTACAGCCGAGTTAATTTTAAATAAGGCCTTATTTGACGGGGAATCATGAACATATTATGGATTGAAGATTTTGGCGGGGGATTAGATCCGGGCACAGCCACATTAAACCTGATTTTTCGGGATTTAATCGGTTTTGACAATTGGGATGAAGATAAGCTTCGTTTGTTGAGTCGTCCAAACGATTTGGAAAATTTTTTTAAAGAAAATTCGGCTTTCCATTGTGCTTTTTTATGCCGTCATTATTCCGATTATTTCGAATTTAAGGAAAATAACGAGTTAGCCAAAAAAATTGATGCGGTAATTATCGACATTCGCTTAGACAATAACGTCAATTTTGACTTGCCCATCCCCAACGGCTTCCAAGAAAAAGAAAAATTTCATATCAATGCCGGTTTTTATATTTTTAACGAGCTGGTTCATTTAGGGTTTCCTGCCGAAAAAATGTGTTTTATGACCGGAGAAAAGAATTCTTTTATCGGTTTTAAAAAACAATGCGGTGACATTTATATGCCAGAAGTCGTAGGCTTTGAAAAAAGCGATGCTGAGTATGGGAGGTTAAGGCAATGGGTTAAAGAGCAAGAATCTGATTATGCGATTTTAAGACGGGGGATTATTGAAGGATGCGGTTTTTTACAATCACATATTAAAAATGACGACAGTAATATTCAATTTAGGGACTTTATAAAAATTGAAAATAATCAACCGACTATTGAAATACCAAGTACCGACATAGAAAATTATCTTGATGCCTTATCGCAGTTTTTAGCGATTAAACAACCAATCGCCCCAGCAGATATAAATATCCAATATCGCTTATTTTTAAGAACTCTGGTACATGAATGGGAAGAAAATATTGACCCAAACAGCTTTAAAGAAAAGCATGGAAATGATTTGAGTAAAATCCGAGATATTTATACCTTTGCATGGCTTATGAAAATGGCCCGTAATTGGGTGTCTCATGCCAATTTACTTGAACCGTTACATCCTCGGATCATTGCTTTTTTATTCTTGGTCAACATGCGAGCCATGTTTAAATTACCAAAAGCAATACAGCCTTACGAAAGGGTTTTGTTACGTTGTATTTCGTTGTCCTCCGCCAATGCTATTGATAGCCAAGTTTTAAATGACAAGATTAACGATGCAGAAAAAAATGTTGATGGAATTTTGGCGGCTTTGAATATCAATGAATCGGGTCATTTTGGTAAAAAAGTTAATGCAATTTATCGTCAAAATACAGGAAATCCAGACGCTGAGGAACATGACTTTAAAAGCTTTTTATTTCAATATTTCTGGGTCAATCAGAAGTTAGATTTAAGGAGTTTGACAGCCGCTTCGGGTGATTTTTTGCCAACGTTGGCTAGTCATATTTACAGCCACAGTTTTCCTCAATAGGTAATCATCATGTCCACACTTATAAAAACCGAAATACCCGATCAACTTTGGCAGCAAGCGCAAAACATGGTGGAGCAAGGTTGGATTGATAACATGGATGCACTGATTGCCGAAGCGATGCGCCGTTATATAGAGTCTCATCAACAAACAATCAGCGAACGTCTGATTCGCGAAGATATTGACTGGGGCCTACATGGAAAAGACTAGAGCTGTCGTTATTGCCGACGCAGGGCCTATCATTCATTTGGATGAACTGAACAGCCTCGATCTTTTGGCTGATTTTGCCAAGGTTATTATCCCGGAGGCGGTTTGGAATGAAGTGGAACAGCATCGGTCTCAAGCTTTGGTTGGCTCCAAAGTTAAATTAATTCGCCAACGCGCTGTACATTTCTCGGCACAAGTGGATGCTTTGACTCCGTTTTACACCTTACATGCGGGAGAGCAGGAGGCTTTGCATTTGTGTTTTGAGTTTAAAAACAGCTTACTTTTGACAGACGATACCGCCGCCCGGCTAGCCGCAAAAAATCTAGGCGTAACGGCGCATGGTACACTGGGTGTGTTAGTTCGCGCCATTCGTCAGCAAACCCGCTCGAAATCGGAGGTATTGGAATTGTTACGCGCCATTCCAACACAGACCACTTTACATATTCGCGCCTCTTTATTGGCGGAAGTCATCCGCGATGTAGAGAAAAATGCAAAATGAAGTTTATAAATAATGTCTGCTAATCTCATTCAAGCGTTAATTTCTCATCTTCCCCGTTACGCCGAAGAAGAAGGCGATTTTTACAGTGTTCCGCGCGAAACATTAATTAATGCGCTTTGCCACCAGCACCAACTTGAGCGCGCGGTTGCTGAAAACACTATAAGTTTAATAGAAACCCTGCTCGATACCTTAGCCGTGTTAAATACCGCCTATCTTCAAAAAGGCAAGTGGTGTTTTATTTCATTTCCCGCGCAATTGTTGGCAACGTCGGTATTAACTGCGATGAGCGACAATGAATCACATTTTTTTGCCGATAATTTTTGGAATACGCAAGGCATAGCCGATGCTAAGAAAAATCAGCAGCGCGAGGTGTTGAGTATTGTTGAAAACAGACGCTATGAACATCACTCAAGCCATAACGCTAAACCGATCCGTTACATTTATGTGGCTTGGAGCATTTTCAAACTGGACGGTTACATTTTGTTTTATCAACGCGAAGATACCCAAAAACGTTTTGATAAAAAAGCCGGAGATTATGGCTTAATCGGTGGGCGGTTGAATCAACACGATGTGCCGGGGAATATGGATATGCCCGCTTTACTTGCAGAATTACAATCAGAAAATTCCGATTTAATTAAAAAAGCCTTGCCGGAAACATTAAAACGGGAAATCCGCGAAGAAGTCGGTTTGGTTTTTGAGCAGCATTATCGTTTTATGCCTTGGCGAAGCTTAAAGCCTTACCGGCAAGTTCAAGGCTCAGCGTCTAATCACGCGTTAACCGAATATTATCTGGATGTTTTTCAGATTGAATTAACGTTGGAAGGCTATTTATTTCTGCAACAGCAACTAAAGCGTGATGACCGTCTGGTCTGGTTTGCGATTGATGATGTAGCAAAAGGCGAAACAGCGGACGGCAAGATCGCTTATGTCAAAGCCTTGATTGATGATTTTGATGATGACCGATTGACGCTAAAAACAGAGCTGTTGGCTTTGCTGGATAGTTTTACGGCGGGTTATTTATTTGACCCGCCAAAATACGGTTTAACGTTGCTTATTGATGCTGAAAAGCCACTATTGGCTGGTGGTTTAGGCAAGGAAAAACCGCTTGATTTGGTTTTAACGCCCAGGCAAGCAGAAGTGCTATTGGGACTGGCTGCACATTGCCGGGGTTTTGAATTTGAGACGGTTGAAGAAAATATTATCTTTCATCCTTATGGCTGGATTGATGTTAAAAATAATCCAGCGTTGCAAGCAGAATTAAAGCAGTTGACTGAATTGGTTAAAGACACTGATGTAATTATTGAAAATCACCAGGATGTTTTGTTTCGTTTATCGATAAATCCTGCTGTGGTTTATTTTGATGAGTCGTTGTTTACTTATTCGGTGCATAAAATAGATATGACAGGCACCAAAACAAAAATTCCGGTGACAATTAAAAGAAAATCCCTTGCTACAGCATTAGGCATAACTAAAGTTCAAGCGGAAGAATTTAAAGTAACTTTGGCATTTGCGCATAAATTACAGAAATTATCTGAGAGGGCATTTGCAGCAGACAACGAAGAGGCTGTAAAAATTGAAGATACTTATGAAAAAGGTTTGCACAAAGAATCCAAGTTTTCGATATTGGGCTTAAGAAAATTGATACATCGGGACGCAGGGGTTATAAAGTTTTGTTGTAAATTTGATGTGTTATAAAGAGCTGGAGTGTGCGTCAGCTATGGTAACAGCAAGAAAAAACCGTTATAGTCAAGCTCCGTTTGTTTTGGCTCAGGAGGCTATCATGGCTAACACCGAATCGATAATAACGCGTCATAGGATAAAATTCTGCGACGGCAAACGGCTAAGTTATGAAAAATAAGGCCGACAACACCCGCACCGAAACCGACTCTTTCGGCCCGATTCAAGTACCCGCCGACAAATACTGGGGGGCGCAAACCCAGCGATCCCTGCTTAACTTCAAAATCGGCGATGAGCGCATGCCGCGGCCGTTGATTCGTGCGCTGGGTATCGTCAAATACTGCGCTGCATTGTCGAACATCGCTCTGGACAATATCGAGGAAAAAATCGGCAATGCGATAGCGGATGCGGCTGTGGAAGTTATCGGCGGCAATCTGGATGACAACTTTCCTCTGGTGGTCTGGCAGACCGGCTCCGGCACCCAGTCCAACATGAACGCCAACGAGGTGATTGCCAATCTGGCTATCGAGCGTATTGGCGGCGCCATGGGCACTAAAATGCCGGTTCATCCGAACGATCATTGCAACCGCGGCCAGTCATCGAACGATGCTTTCCCGACGGCCATGCATATCGCCACCGTCGAGCAGCTGCACCACTTGTTGATCCCTTCGCTCCAGCATTTACAGCGCGCGCTGTGGGATAAATCCCAGGCATGGAACCCCATCATCAAAATCGGGCGAACCCACTTGCAAGATGCAACCCCGCTGACATTGGGGCAGGAGTTTTCCGGCTATGCCGTTCAGGTGCAACTGGGCATCGACCGGATTAACGACAGTCTCAAACGTCTGTATCCGTTGGCGCAAGGCGGTACTGCGGTGGGCACCGGCCTGAATTCGAAGCCGGGATTTGCCGACAAGTTTGCCGAAGAGGTTGCAAAATTTACCGGACTGCCGTTCGTGTCCGCGGTCAATAAATTCGAGGCTTTGGCCGCGCACGATGCGTTGGTGGAAATCTCCGGCGTGTTGAATACGATTGCAGTCAGCCTGAATAAGATCGCCAACGATATTCGCCTGTTGGGTTCCGGGCCGCGCTGCGGCATCGGTGAGTTGTCGCTGCCTGAAAACGAGCCCGGCTCTTCGATCATGCCGGGCAAGGTGAATCCGACCCAATGCGAGGCCATGACCATGGTTTGCGCGCAGGTCATGGGCAATCACACCACGGTCACTTTTTCCGGGGCGCAAGGGCATTTGGAACTCAATGTGTTCAAGCCGGTGATTATTTATAACGTGCTCCAGTCGATCCGCCTGATCGGCGATGCGGCGATGAGTTTCACCGACAACTGCGTTGTTGGTATTGAGCCGAATGTGGAGCGTATTGCCGAGCTGATGGAAAACTCATTGATGCTGGTGACCGCTCTGGCGCCGCGCATCGGCTACGACAATGCCGCAAAAATTGCGAAACTGGCTTTTAAAAACCGCAGCACGTTGCGGGAAGAGGCGATATCGGGCGGGTTTGTGAGTGAAGAGGAATTTGATAGGCTCGTTCGTCCCGAAGAAATGACTTCGCCGAAATAAGGCAAAAATATTGCTTGGTATTTAAGTCCGGCTTTAGCCGTCTTTTGATCTGTATCCGCCTATTTCAGGCGAAACGATAAATCTTTTAAAAAGCTAAATTCATAAGCTTCCATCATAATTTATCGCTTCGCATGAATAGGTGTTTGTCATCATTCAAAGAGACAGGCGCTCAAATCAGGCGCTGTCGTCTGTTTTGATATTTTGCAGTCATGGATCAATTGAAAAGCTTTATTGAAATCCGCGTTGGTAAAAGTGTTCGCCAGATAACAGCAGAAGCAATAAACGTCTGAATAATCCTCGGTGTTGCCCGATGTGCAATTATGGATTTTCTCGGACAGGACGCGCAGGACGGAAAGAATGAGTCCATCATAACGCCATGTGACAGGGCATTCGGTAACATCATCCCCTCGCATGGCGACAGCGCCCAAAGCATAATAGGCAAGATCGCCCAATCCGGCCAATATTTGCACCATATCGCCCGCTTTAATCGCTTTAAATACCGCACTGCCGCCATCCATGAGCAACGCTTGATTCATAACAATATCCAAATCGTGTAACTGCTGACTCGCTCCATGTTCAGCTTGTGGAAATGAAAAGGTGTCGTTAAATTCTCTAACTAACTTTAAGTGCTTATTCATGGTTTTTATCCTCGTCGACTGTTGTCGAATAAATGTAATAACCAGATCAAACTAAAGCCTCTTGCAGCGCGATCTATTCAAGCGCTATTTTTCCTTCAATGCAATGGTTGACGCCGAGAGCGGGTACATCCAGAGTCATCTTAACGTCGATGGCCTCGGAACCGTTGATTTTCCCGCTTTCAACGGCTTTGAGCACGGCATGTTCGAACTCGCGTTGCGAAGTGATGCCGAATTGTTTGAGATATTTTCTGATTTCCAAATTTAATATGTCTTCATTCATTTTGACCTCCTAAGGCCCAGTAAATTCCATCAGCCAAAAGCAACGGAATTGGTTTTTGATGAAAAACTATCATTGTTAATCAACAGCATGTTTTGAACTGTACCACGTCCTGATGTTACGTACACTGCCAAAAACAATTATTTTTCCGGCTGTCTTATGAGGCTGGTCAAAGGACAGTCAATGCAGTAACGGAGCCTGATGCGAAATGCCTTTATGGTTGGAGGTGGCAATACTTGTCGGCAGATGGGCTGCAACGATTCGTTCGAGAGGGTGAGATTCCGGGAGAGGTGTTTAAGCTGGATTAAAAACGATAGTTGGCAAAATTATCCAACAGGGTATTCAGGGCATTGTCGCTTTCGGTATTGACGGTTATTACGCCGGATTGTTCCTGATCCAACAGCGACTGTGCCGATTGTTGCTGGTGGTGCAGCACGGCCACAGTTGCCTCCGAGGCATCGTATTGCCGTTGCTTGATACGCCTGTAGAGTTCCTGGTCGGAAGCCTGAAAATCAATGATACGGAACGTTACACCCCAATCGGCCGCAAGCTGCCGAAACGGGGCGCGCTGTTTAGTTTTAAGAAAAGTCGCGTCGATAATCACTGGGAAACCGGCTTCAAGCACCGCTTTGGCAAGTTCCTTAAGGTGCTGATAGGTTTTTTGGCTGACTTCTTCGCTATAAAGTCCCTTGTCGATAGCGCTGCCGGTTTGCATCAATTCCTTATAGCCGAACAGACGTTTGCGCTCGACATCGGAACGTATCTGGAATGCGCCAATCTGTTCGGCAAGTTGTGCGGCAAAAGTCGACTTGCCGGAACCTGAATAGCCGTGAGTAATGATCAGGGCGGTTTGGCGGCGCAAGGTGAAACGCTCGGCCAGATCGGCAAACGCCGCGTATTCGCCAAGCGCTTGCTTGGCAATGTTTGGGTCATCTTGCTGCTGCGCCATGCGCAATAACGATACCTTAGCCCGGACCAGGGCACGGTAAACCAAGTAATAACGCAGTAATGTAAGACCTTGATAATCGCCTGTATATTGCAAATAACGATTGAGAAATCGGTAAGCAAAGCGGTCATAGCCGAAATGCAGCAGGTCGATAAACAAAAAAGCCACTTCGCTGATCACGTCAATCCAGCGCAGCAGCGGGTTGAATTCGATGCAGTCAAACAGGGTCACTTTACCGTTGATGAGCGTTATGTTGCTCAGATGCAGGTCGCCGTGGCACTCGCGCACATAACCCTGATGCTTGCGCTGCTGCATTATTTCGGCCAGCCTGCGCCATTCGCTGTCGCCCCATTGTTGAAGACGCTGTAGTTGCTGTTTTTGCGCATCATCAGTCAATAAAGGCCGGATATGGTCGAAATTCTCGATAAACCAGTGATTGATGTTTGCGCTATCGCCGTAAGGAGAGTTTTCATCCGTCTGCGCAATACTTTCATGAAAGTCGGCAACAATATCGGCCAGTTGATTGATGTGATCTGTGTCTAGCCGGCCGTTCCGGGCGTGCTCGCTTAGCAGCTGCCGGGAAGGAAATTGCAGCATCTTGACAGCATATTCGATTGCTGGAGTCGCGCCGCCGATTTCCGGATGCTCCGGCGTTCCGGTTATCGGCATAACTTCCAGATACAGGTCGGCGGCCAAGCGCCTGTTGAGCCTTAATTCTTCAATGCAGCAAAAATGGCGTTTTTCCAATGTGGAAAAATCCAGGAAACCGAAATTAACCGGTTTTTTGATTTTGTAAGCGTACGAGCCGGTCATCAGCACCCAGGAAATATGGGTTTCAATCACCGTGCAGGCATTCGCTTCAGATAAGGCCTTGATTAGGGTGAGGCTTGAATCCAGTGCTGTGGTATTGCCCATGTTTACATCCCTCGACGCCATCGATGATGCATCAGATGGTATTACGTTCATGGCATCGGGTGCAATGCCGGAGGGCAGAGCGGCGCGTGGAAGGGAGTCTAATTCGCTGTTTTTATTGCCAATGTTAAAATAAAATCGGTTTCTATCTCGAGCTCTACGGCGTTTTTAATGGCTTGCCGAACACTGTCATTGGCCCGCCACGCAAAAGGGGTCATCTGCAATAGGTCGATCCTTTGCTCGGGCTTCGGGACGATTTTATAGCTGATGCGTTGCGTATCCAAGCGCTCGAAGCCTTGCGGCAGATCGTTCTCCAAAGCATGTTCCTTCACCTCGGCATAGATAAACTCTTTTAACTGCCATAGATGCCTTGGGCCTGGAGTCACTGTCAGTAAGAGCCCTGAAGGCTTCAGAATCCGCCCCAGTTCATGCTCGTTTGACGGGGCAAATACTCGCAACACAAAATCGAAATACGCGTTCGCATAAGGCAATCGGTTGCTGCTGGCGACTATAAATCGGGCATTGGCTTGTTTTTTGGCGGCTGCGGCTATCGCATATTTGGCAATGTCGACGCCGTGCAGCATCATCGCGTTTGAGCAATAGGCTTCTAATTTTCGGCTGTAATAGCCTTCGCCGCAGCCCAGGTCAAGCAGATGCGTAGGCTGGTGTGCATTGACCATCATCGCCACGGCTTTGGCCATGGGTTCATAATAACCGGCTTCCAGAAACTCGCGTCGGGCCTGCATCATTTGCTTGTTATCGCCCGGCTCAGCGGAATGTTTGAACTGCACCGGTAAAAGATTTACATAACCTTCCTTTGCAAGATCAAAGCGATGGTTATTCTCGCAAACATAGCTTTTTTGATCTAACTGTAGCGAGGCCGCGCACAGCGGACATAGATAACAGGATATAGATGGCTGGGATTGATGCATGCAAACAAGAGGATTTTACTCGGCGGAAGCCGTGTAAAAATTTTAGATGGGTTGGACGGTAGTTTAAAACGGAAGACAGGATTAACTTAAGCTAACCCCGTCCTCGCTAAAAAGTCGAATCCAATAATTAGAGTGACTTGAAGATGCCTAATGCTTTGTTTAATTCAGCAACGGCTTTTTCTTCATCGGCGCTTTTACCAATGATTTGCGCTTTAATCAGGCTGTCAACGCCTTGTTTTACAGTCGCTTCGTTGCCAGTGATGCCTTCAGCAGCGGTACGTGCCGCTTTTTCATGAATATAAGCGGCATTGAAATCGTGTTTGCCGATTTCAGCAATAGCGGCTTCAATATGTTCAATCACTTCGGTGGCTTTTGCATCTTCAGCGAAAGCAACGTTAGTTGCACTGAAAGAGATAGCCATAATTAAAGTAAGTACTGCTTTTTTGATTAAATTCATCATAAACCTAAGAAATGTTTTGCTGTGATTTCCAGACATGGCCTGAAAATAAATGATCGGAAAGGCAATCGCTTTCCGGCTGCTATGATATACGAATAATTGATTCCTTATATAGCCAATTTTGAATTAAAAAATATATTGCAAGGCAGAAAGGCCGGGCTATTTGACCTGTAGTTGTTCAGGATGCTGTTTTTAGGGATATTTTATAATTCCCCCGAAAAAGGCATGGAATAATTCTGATTAAGCCCGCTTGGCGTGTCCACCGGCTATCAAGGCCGAAGAAGCGTTGTTCTTATGATGGAGTAACAACCGGGTTATAGCTTCCGGTTATTCTGAGTCAGGATAAGCGGATACAGAGCGTATTCGCTCATCCTGATTAAAGGGTTAGTATCAACTATGCACTAACCTGGGCAATCCAGTCTTGCAGGTTGTAATAGTTGGTAATGCGGGCCACTTTGTTGTCGCGGATTTCAAAAAAAGCGCCGGCAGGCAGGCGGTATTTTTGTCCTTTGGCTTCGGGCAAGCCTTCGTCGCTGGTCAGGTATTCGCCCAATACGACAAATTCGGCAGCCGCGCGTTTGCCATCCGGCGTCGCCATGATGACCATATCGACCAGCTGTTCTTTATAGCTGTCGTTCATGCCGCCCATAAATTTCCTGAACTCTTCTTTGCCGACTTCGCGTTTGCCCTGGTTGATGTCGTGGATGACATCGTCGGTCAACAAGTTAAGAAAAGTTTCCATGTCGCCGCCGTTAAACGCGGCATAGTATTGCTCTACCAGTTTGATGCTGTCTTGGTTCATAGTATTTTGTGGTTAAGGTTAAAGTAAAAAATCAGCCGCGTAGGGCGCGGTATGCGCGCCTTTTATACTCTTCGTTGGCGCGCATAGCACGCCCTATGCAGAGTGTAATTATGTTTTATTAATCTTTCTCCCAACTATCCCGCAAAGTCACGGTGCGGTTAAACACCAGTTTGCCGTTAACGCTGTCGATAGCATCAAAGCAGAAATAGCCGGTTCGTTCAAATTGGTAACGGCTGTCCGGTTGCGGATTAGCCAGGCTGGCTTCCACTCGGCAGCCGGTCAGGACTTCCAATGAATCGGGGTTGATTACGTCCAGGAAGTTAGGTTCATTGTCAGGGTTAGGCACGCTAAATAAGCGGTTATACAAACGCAGTTCCGCCGGTTGTGAGTGCTGCTCGGAAACCCAGTGAATCACGCCTTTGACTTTGCGTCCTTCCGGGTTTTTACCCAATGTGTCGGGGTCGTAGCTGCAACGCAGTTCGGTGATGTTGCCATCTGCATCCTTGATGATTTCGTTGCAACGGATAACGTAGGAACCACGCAAACGGACTTCGCCGCCCTCGACCAAGCGCTTGAATTTCGGCGGCGGTACTTCGGCAAAGTCATCCTGTTCAATCAAAATGACTTTGGAGAACGGCACGATGCGTTTGCCAAGTTCGGGCTTTTGCGGATGATTGCTGACTTCCAGTTGCTCCGTTTGGCCTTCAGGATAATTGTCGATAACCACGCGCAACGGTTGCAGAACCGCCATGGCCCTGAGTGCGTTTTCGTTTAAGTCTTCGCGGATGCAGTATTCCAGCACGCCCATTTCGATCCATGAGTTTTGCTTGGTCAGGCCGATGCGCTCGCAAAAGTCGCGTATCGATTTGGGCGTAAAGCCCGCTCTTCGCAAACCGGCGATAGTCGGCATGCGCGGGTCGTCCCAGCCGTTGACGTGCTTTTCCGTGACCAGCTGGTTGAGTTTGCGTTTGCTGACAATGGTGTATTCGAGCTGCAAGCGGGCAAATTCGATCTGTTGCGGATGGCAAGGGGTCTTAACCTGATCCAGCACCCAGTCATAAAGCGGACGGTGATCTTCAAACTCCAGCGTACACAGTGAATGAGTGATGCCTTCCAGCGCATCGGAAATGCAATGGGTATAGTCGTACATCGGATAGATGCACCAGTCGTCGCCGGTGCGTTGATGATGCACGCGGCGAATCCGGTACAGAGCCGGGTCGCGCATGTTGATGTTGGGCGAGGCCATGTCGATCTTGGCGCGCAATACATATTGGCCGTCGGCAAATTCACCGGCGCGCATGCGTTTAAACAAATCCAGGTTTTCTGCAATCGAACGGCTACGGTCTGGGCTCTCCCGGCCGGGCTGGGTCAGGGTGCCGCGGTATTCGCGGATTTGTTCGGCGGACAGGCTGTCGACATAGGCTTGACCTTGCTCGATCAGTTGTACGGCATAGTTATAAAGTTGTTCGAAATAGTCCGACGCATGGCGTAACTCGGACCATTCAAAGCCCAGCCACTGTACGTCGCGTTTGATCGCTTCCACATATTCGTCGCTTTCTTTTTCCGGATTGGTGTCGTCAAAACGCAGATTGCATCGGCCGTTGTTTTCGGCGGCGATACCAAAATTCAGGCAGATCGATTTCGCATGACCGATATGCAGATAGCCGTTGGGTTCCGGGGGAAAGCGAGTGACAACTTTACCATTGTTTTTGTTGTCTTTAAGATCATTGGCAATGATCTGGCGGATAAAGTTTGACGCAGGTTGGTTATCGTTTGTGGACATTGTATAAATTGGATGCGTTATTGAAGGAAATTCGGGTCAAAAAATTGTAATTATACATTGAATGAATGCTGTGGAGCTATCCGGCAACTGCTCCTGCATTGCCTACATGGACAGATATTTGCTCCTGCAATATCTGCCTCCTGAGTCCATTCAGTCGTCCTCAGCCAGCGTCTCTATCCGGTAAAAGCCGTCGCCGTTATCGCCTAAGACATCGGCCAGCCAAGGCAAAACCTGTTTCATTTCAGACGCCAAAGTCCACGGAGGATTAATCACGATCATGCCGCTGGCTGTCATGCCGTGCTCATTGCTGTCCGCGTGGATGCCCAACTCAAATAACTGCACATTTTTGATGCCGCTGGCTTGTATGGCGCGCTCCAGCTCCTGGTTACGATTACGGTCAATGACCGGGTACCAAAGTGCATAAGTGCCGGTAGCGAAGCGTTTGTGCATGGCGATCAGCGTTTCGACAACCTGCCGGTAGTCGCTTTTTATTTCGTAAGAAGGATCAATCAGCACCAGTCCCCGGCGCTCGAACGGCGGCAATAACTTCAAGCACGCTTTTAAACCGTCGGCATGAAATACGTTGATGCGTTTGTCTTTGTCGGCTACTGCATTTAACAGCTTTATTTCGGTGTTATGCAGTTCGAATAAACACAGGCGGTCTTTGTCGCGCAGCAATTGTTTGGCAATTAAAGGCGATCCGGGATAGCGGGTCAATTTACCCGAACTGTTAAAGCGCTTGATAAGGCTGACATAGTGAGCAACGCAGTCAGGCAGGTCATTGCGCTGCCATAACTTGGCGATGCCGTTATCAAATTCCCGGTTTTTTAATGCATACTCACCGTCCAGTTCGTATTTGCCCGGACCGGCATGGGTATCGATACAGCAGAAAGGCTTGTCTTTTTTTCTTAGGTATTCAAGGCCTTGTATAAGGATGATATGTTTTAAAACATCGGCAAAATTGCCGGCATGAAAGGAGTGTCGGTAGCTGAGCATTAGGTGTTGGTTTTTTAAAGTATTTTTTCGAATATGGTCATGCCGATTTCAAAAGCAATCAGCCAGATAATGATCCATTCCAATATCGATGAATGCCGGTGTTTTTGCTCGTCTGCCAGCATTTCGAATAATTCATGTATGGTTTCCAGCTTTTTTGATAAGACGCTGGTCCGTTGGGCTATTTCAAGGTATTTTGCGGTGACCCCGTAAAAAGCCTCATATTCCGGATATTCCCAAAAGAATTCAGGTGTATCCAGCAAGTCATAATTCAAAATAATATCGCTTTTGGTTAAAAACAATTGTCCGCGAATTTTTGCGATTTTATGGCGGCTTAACTGGATTTTTCCGTTCTCGGCTAATGATTTTGGGATATAACTGGTGTTGTTGATGGTTGCCAGGGCGTTGGTTTCAAAAGAAGCCAGCTTAATCGATTGCGCCATGCCTTGCGATAATGCAAAGATCAGAATGGGGTCGGACGATTCGATTTCAATATGATCTTCAATAATCCGGGTGCTTGGGCAATCGAGAGCAAAAGTGAAGTTGTCTTCTTCGGGAGAAGCCAGCGGATTTTCTGCGTGATCCAATAATAACTGATGCAGCTTGGCTTGTTGTTCCAAGCTGACATTCCAGTGCACAACAGCGCCATAAGCAAAGACAATCGACCACGAATGGCCATCTTCAATCAGCAATGCGCCTTTAATGATCCTTATCAATGTTGAGTCTGACAGCAGTTTTGCCAACGCGCTAATATCAAAACTCTGTGCCAAGCAATAAGCTACGCAATTTTTGATGGACTGATTTTCAGACATAAAGTGCTCTCAAATTTTAATGCTCAATGTGACGCTGAGGTATTGAGCAGTCTTGATCCCGATCCTCTCAATCGGTGTACTCACAGTACGCTCCTGGAATAAACGTCTGACGGTACAGTCGAAATCGGCCTTTATTACTCTGCAATTTTTACCAGCCAGCCGTTTTCGCCGCTGCATCCTGGCCTTTTAGGATTGTTAACCTTGACGTTGATTCTGGCGGTCGTATTGACCAATTCGGCCGGCAGGTTGCCTTTGACGATAAAAAAAGATTCCTTGTCTTCGGTAGTCACTTTAACAGGGATGGTTTTTACCGTGACGTTAATCTGCTCGGCTTTTTCGACGTTGGACACATTTAAGGAAAACGCCGAACCGGGTGCGGCGGTTTCCATATTGGCCGGCACGAATTTGGACATTTGCGGTTTCATGCAAGCGACTTCGCTGCCGCCACCGCCGCCGCTCATGCCGGCGCCGTGTCCGCTATGGTGCTCCGAGGCATAGCTAGAGCCGAGGTTAAAGCAAGAAGCCATAAAAACAATGGCGAGTAATCTGGATGTTTTCATCGGTTTACCTTTTAAATTATTATCTTATCTAGGCCTGTTCGAGGCCAACTCTCTTCGTTACAGGGCTGGAAAGTTTGCGGCCAATTATATTCATAAATAATGTTTCATCATAAAACATTGGAATAGTCCTGTTCCAACTGTCGGAAATTCATCGACGACATGAAGCGGCTGAAACTCATCCAGGATGAAAGTCCCATCAGGTCTTTAAACTGCGGCGGCAGAAAGCGTGGCGCTATCACCGTGCCTTCTTCAACCAGATCGACCAGTACTTTCATATCTTCGATCATGGTTTTGCCGCAAAACAGCAACGGGATACGGTCCGGTTTGCCCTTGTTGACGGCCAGGCGCATGAAGTTATAGGTCAGCACAAAGCCTTTGATATAAGTCAGGTCTTTGGTAAACGGCATGCCGTCGGAGCTGCTGCCCCTGAATACCCGGCTGCTGAGCGTATAGCTTTCTTCCTTGTCCAAGCCCTTATCCCTAAAGAAGTTGAATATATCGATAAAGTCCGCGCCTTCTTCGGCCAGCGTAATGGCGCGTACCCG
>Ga0208628_1000410_pt1 | contig 22151 bp, 11 predicted proteins | sample LakWasMet16_LOW5_2_FD_183864 | JGI IMG/M metagenome (GOLD analysis project Ga0208628, IMG submission 183864) | Freshwater sediment methanotrophic microbial communities from Lake Washington under simulated oxygen tension - Sediment Metagenome... | ecosystem: Environmental > Aquatic > Freshwater >... | reverse complement strand
GTTTAATCTGATTTCATATTCAGTTTCAATGACGTTTTCACTAACAGTTGTGTAGTCGTAAGCATTTTGTGCAACTACTTCTTTATCTAAAGACATATCGGCACTATTTTTTGCTGACTGCTCCAGATAAGAATTACTTGATGGAACAGAGCCGTAATTTTCTTTCTTATTTTTATAATTATAATTTGTATAACCTAAATACCATGGAGATAATTCTGGCAAATTATAAGAACGATTTGGATTAGCTGTTGAAAGAACCAATTTTACGCTTCCCCAATCAATACCAGATTGTTGATGTATTTGTGCCTTATAAGTTAACTTTACATTTTGGTCGCTTGTATTAGCGCGTAAATCATAAGAAGGTGTCCATCCAGCATTTGTGATATAGTAATTTAAATTAATACTTGCCTGCGTTGCTTGGTCGGCAATAACATGTACTAAAATTCTATAATCTACTTTTTCAACTTCACCCGAATTGTTTTCGTTTGCTAATTCATTACTCACATTCACAATACGTTCGTTTAAAATTACTTTTTTAGCTTCTAACTTTTCTCTTTCGCGTTTTAATTTTAACTGTTCTGTATTGATGTTATATAATTTTTCTCGTAGATAAGATAAACCTTCTTTTAATGAAGCAATACTATCTCTTTTAGATTGACCTTTATATAAACTATAATTTAATAATACATTTTTTTCAGTGCTCAAAGCATCGTATTTTAGAGTAATGTCTTCAATCAAATAGTTTAATTCTTTTAAACTATCATTTACATGCTTTAATAATTTTTTATAGCGTACATCTCCATTTAATTTGGCCTTATCAAACTCTGGGTAATGAACCTCATGTTGAATATCAGCGATAATAAAATTACCATTACCTGAGGCTTGAATAGCAGAAGCATTTATACAGTTTTCTAGCCCAGAAAAAATCAACGTATTTTGTCCGGCTACTAAATTAACTAGAGCATTTCGATGAACTTGTGCTCCTTGTGTATAAACAATAATTTTTTCGGGTTTTGATTTAACTGTTTTTTCTGATTCGATGGCTTTTGCTATAAATATATTTAAGCAACAAGCAAGTAGGATAACATATTTCATAAGATAGATTTTTTAATTTCCATTGAGATGAACAGAAATTAAAAATTCCATAAATGAATTTAAAAAAATTATCTAGCTAAACTATTATTGTAAGGAATTCGGTTAATAATTGAACGTCCTAGGGTAACTTCATCAGTATATTCAAGCTCATCGCCCACAGCAATACCGCGAGCGATAGCGGATAATGTTAAATTATACGGCGCTAGTTTTTTAAAAATAAAGAAACTAGTCGTTTCACCTTCCATCGTAGCATTTAAAGCCAATATAATTTCCGACACTTCTTGTCTCGTTACTTTAGATACTAAAGAATCAATTGTTAGATTACTTGGCCCTATTCCTTCCATTGGCGAAATTAATCCACCTAATACATGATATACACCTTTATACAATCCTGTATTTTCAATAGCCATGACGTCTCTGTAATCCTGAACTACACAAACCACTTGTTGATTTCGTATTGGATTAGAGCACACTTCACAGATATCATGATCGGAAATGGTATGACAATTTTTACAAAACTTTAAATCATGCTTTAACGCTTTTAATACGTTCGAGAAATTTGCAATATCTTGTTCGTCTTGTTTAATCAAATGAAGCACGTATCGCAAGGCTGATTTTTTACCAACACCAGGTAAACTAGAAAAATGCCCAACAGCTTGTTCTATTAATTTTGACGAGAATTCCACAGAGTACCAGTATTAAAAAATTATTTGCTCAATTGAATATTCATATTGATTTCTGCTTGATAAGATACTTTATCAAACACTTCAATATTTTTAGTAATTGATTTAAACCCAGGTGCATCAATTGTCATTTGGTATTTACCTGGAGGTAATATCACTACAAAACGACCATTAGCGGGATTTGGCAAATAATTACCCATTAACTCTTTTGATATATTATTATTTACCGAAATAAAAACATCCGCATAATTTATCTCTGCATTATCTTTAGTAGTAAACTCTCCAATAACAACAGAATAGTCTGTTTCTATGTCATTAAATGTGACACGATAAATATCAAAATCCCCTTGTCCACCATTTTTAGCGGAAGCAATATATCCATATTTACCATTTTTAGAAATACGGAAATTCATATCATCATCGGTTGTATTAATAGGAAATCCTAAGTTTTTAGGACTTGAAAAAACACCTGTTGTTTCATCATAGTTAGATTTAAAAATATCATGCCCACCCATACTAGTGTGTCCTTTTGAAGAGAAGTACAATATTTTTCCATCAGGCGAAATATTCGGAAAATCTTCATCGTATGGTGTATTAATTTCCGGTCCTGCATTTTTAGGATCTGACCATTTTTTCCCTATCTTTTTGCAAATATAAATGTCAGTTCCTCCTACTCCACCTTTTCGGCTACTAGCAAAAAACAATGTATTTCCATCAGGCGAAATAGAAGCTGCTATCTCATCACCTCCAGAATTTATTTTCGCATCTAATTTTTCAGGTTTGCTATACATTCCTTGTGCGTCTAATTTGCTAATAAAAATATTTCCTTTTCCTGAACCTTCAGGTAGATATAACAATATATTTTCTCCATTTTCACTTAATCCAATAACTTCCATCCCTTCGTTACCAGCATTAATGGGCGCACCAATTGGACTAGCTTTCATATATTCGCCATTTACGACACGAGAAATATAAATTGAGTTTTTATAATTTCCATTTTCTAATTTCTCCGCATTTTTCTCAGGACGCTTGGTATTGTATAACAAAAATGATTCGTTTGATGTAACAAATGGATAATAATCACTATACTCTGAATTGACATTTGTTCCTAAGTTTTGAAAAATAACATCTACAGGAAATTTCATTAACTCTTTCGCATTAATACAGTGTTGTATTTGCAAGTCCGCATCTACTAAGTTAAATACAGTTCCTTTAGCTTCTTGTTTAAACTTTTTAAATACATTAACCGCATCGTCAAATCTATTGGCATAATGATAGGCTCTCCCTAATAAATAATCCGCATTAGGATCGTGTTTTTCTTTACGAGTTACAATTTCCAAATAAGGAACTGCTTTTCCCTTATTCATATTATTATTTAAATAACAAACTCCTACATTATAATTATAACTTTCATTTCTTGGATCTTCATTAAGTAACTGAAGATAATCTGTTAAGGCATCTTCATAATTACCTAATTTCATTTTAGCATTTGCTTCATCAGGTGATACTTTTGTTAATCCATCTTCCTGACTATAAAATACAGAAGTAAAGCAAGACAATGCTATCAATAAAAAATGTTTCTTCATTATTGTGAATGTGTTAATTTAATAAAACACTAATTTATACAATTTAGGAGAATTGACATGCTAATGTGAAAAACTGTTGAAATAGTTTGAAAAATTAAAAGGCTATTTGCTTAATATTGATATAAAGTACTCCTTAAACCAAAAAACAATGATTCATTCCATGAAATTTGTTAAGCTAAGTATATTGTGCCTTTTTGTTCTGGCCCTTACTACCACATGCTCTGACTCGAAACAAGACCAAGATAAACGAACAGTTTTTAACTATAATGAAATGGCTGGCGTCGCAACACTCGACCCCGCTTCTGCAAACAATACCGAAGTAATTTGGCCAGTTAACCAACTATACAACGGTTTAGTTCAATTGGATGATTCATTAAAATTAACTCCTTGCATTGCAAAAAACTGGATAGTTAGCGAAGATGGATTAACTTACACATTTACCTTAAGAAATGATGTTTATTTTCACGACAATCAATGTTTTGAAAACGGGAAAGGTAGAAAAGTAACAGCAAAAGACTTTGTTATTTCTTTTAACAGGCTGTACGATGCTCGAGTAAGTAGCGCTGTTTCATTATTAGCTAATATTGATAGAACTGAAAAAACAGGCTACAAAGGTTTTATGGCCACAAACGATTCTACCTTTATTGTTTATTTAAAAGAACCTTTTAGTGCTTTTTTAGATGTTTTAACTATGAAATATTTTTCGGTTATCCCTTACGAAGCTGTTGATTTTTATGGGCAAGATTTTAGACGAAACCCTGTAGGAACTGGTCCTTTTAAATTTAAGTTATGGGAAGAAGGAACAAAATTAGTACTCTTAAAAAATGAAAATTACTTTGAGTATGAGGGAAAAAATCGCTTACCATATTTAGACGCTATAACAATTTCGTTTGTAAAGGACAGAGAAACTGCTTTTATGGAATTACTGAATGGAAAGTATGATATGTTAAGTGGAGCTGACGCTTTTAACATTAATGAAGTATTGGATAAAAACGGGAATTTAAAATCTGTTTATGCTGAGAAATTTATGATGCAAAAACAAACCTTCTTAAAAACAGATTATTTAGGAATTTTAATTGATGAAAACATTGACATCGTTAAAAAATCTCCCCTAAAAATAAAAGCTTTAAGAAAAGCCATTAATTATGGCTTTGACAGAGTAAAACTAGTACAGTTTTTTAGAAATAATGTTGGTTATCCTGCAACTGCTGGTTTTATTCCCAATGGATTACCTTCTTATAACGAAAAAATAGTAAAAGGCTATACTTACAATCCAGAAAAAGTAAGGCAACTATTAATAGAAGCTGGATATCCAGACGGCAAGAATTTACCCGAAATTACTTTACATACTACTGATAATTATTTAGAACAAACAGAGTTTATTCAATCACAGTTAGCAGATAACAATATTAATGTGAAAATTAGTGTGGATAAACCAGTTGTACTGAGACAAGCAGTGGCAAGTTGCGAATATAATTTCTTTAAAAAATCATGGGTTGGAGATTATGCCGATGAGGAAAGTTTTATGAGTTTATTTTATAGTAAAAACTTTGCTCCTATTGGATCAAACTATACACATTACAAAAACCCTGAATTTGATGTGTTATTTGAAAAGGTAATTCGTGAACAAAATCGTGAGGTGAAAAACGTGTTGTATCAACAAATGGATCAAATGTTAATTGATGATGCTCCAATTGTTCCTTTATATTACGATCAAGTTATCCGCTTAGTTCAAAAAAACATTAAAGATTTCACAACTAATCCTATGAACTTATTAAATCTTAAAAAGGTGAAAAAAGAGCTAAAAAACGATTAATTTGAATATTTCCTGCTAAAAAGAGGCTATCTAACAACAGATAGCCTCTTTTTTTTTATAAAATCATGTTAACTATTAGGACGCATCGTGTAAAACAAATTTTCAAAATAAATTCAATTTATACTTAAATTAGCCCTTTCGAAATTTTACCAAGAGACTCAAATTTACTTTTGATATTCTTGCTAATTTTCTAAAAACGAACTGGTTACTAAAAAGCAATTACATATTATGTGGAAATATTTTTCGAGTTTATTATTAAGAAATAAGGCAATTTTTACTACTGTCATTTTATTAATTACAATTTTCATGGGGTGGCAAACCTCTAGAGTTGAATTATCATACGATTTTGCTCAAATACTTCCTGATACCGATAGTACTTTTATTGAATACCAAAACTTTAAAAAACATTTTGGCGAAGATGGTAATGTAATGGTAATGGGGTTTGAAGATAAAAACCTTTTTAAGTACGAAAAATTTAACGACTGGTATAAATTAAGTAATACCATTAAAAACATACAAGGTATTAAAGACTTAATGTCGGTACCTACAGTTTACAAGATTGTAAAAAACGACAGTCTTGAAAAGTTTGATTTTGTTCCCTTAATTAAAAACCCCATTAAAAATCAGCAAGAAGTAGATAGTATTAAAGCTGAGTTTTTAGCGCTCCCTTTTTATCAAGGCATTATTTATAATAAAGAAACAGGCGCCAATGTAATGGCGATTACCTTTACCAAAAAAGATTTAAACTCAAAGCGCCGTTTAGAAATTGTTGCCGAGATTAAAACATTAGCCGAAGAGTTTGCGAAAAAACACCAAGTTGAAATGCATTTTTCCGGAATGCCATACATTCGTTCTCAGGTTATGACAAAGGTATCACACGAAATGACTTTGTTTTTAATTCTAGCAATTGTAGTAACAGCTATTATTTTATGGGTATTCTTTAGATCAGGCAGTGTTGTGTTTTTCTCATTAATCATTACAGCTATTGGTGTACTATGGTCGATGGGAATTATGTTTATGTTTGGCTATAAAATCACCATTTTATCAGGATTAATACCACCTTTAATTATGGTAATTGGTTTACCTAATTGTATCTTTTTAATTAATAAATACCAAAGCGAATTTGTTTTACATGGCAATAAAATAAAGTCTATTACACGTAGTATTGAAACTATTGGGGTTACTTTATTTTTAGCAAATATTACTACAGCTATTGGCTTTGGAGTATTGTATTTTACAAAAAGTTCCATGTTAGTGGAGTTTGGACTTGTAGCCTCTATAAGCGTAATGGCTACTTATTTTATCACTTTAATATTAGTGCCTGTTATTTTATTTGCGCTACCTACTCCAAAAGCAAAACACACCAAACACCAAGATGGCAAAATTATTAATAAAGCACTTGATATCGTTGATCATTTAGTGCAAAAACGTCGCACGGCCATTTATATAACTACTGCAGTAATTACAGCAATTTGTTTTTGGGGAATGAGTTTTATTGATATGAACGGATTTGTAGTTGATGATTTACCAAAAAAAGATCCTATTTATACCGACTTGCATTTTTTTGAAGACAATTTTAATGGAGTATTACCTTTTGAAATCACCGTTGACAGTAAAACCGAAAACGGATTATTTGCTAATAATGCAAAAGCTTTATATAAAATTAAAGCTATGCAAAAAATGTTTGAAGCATATCCTATTTTCTCAAAACCATTATCTGTGGTTGAGGCTATTAAATTCTCTTACCAAGCCTATAACGATGGCAACCCCAAGTATTATAAAATGCCAGGAGTTACAGATTTAAAAACCTTATCAGAATATAAAGGCTCATTAAAAGGACAAAACAATAAACTTTCTAAATTTATTGATAGCACTAAACAAACCACTCGTATAAGTTATCAAGTGGCAGATATTGGATCTAAAAAAATGAAAGAATTGATGAAAATTATTCGTCCTAAAATTGATTCCATTTTTAGCCCTGAAGAATATCATGTAAGTTTAACTGGGCATAGTTTAGTGTTTTTAAAAAACAATGATTACTTATTATCTAATTTAATTGAAAGTTTAATTATTGAAATTATTTTAATTGCCATTGTAGGTATTGCTTTATTCCGTTCGGTACGAATCATCATATTATCAAAATTACCATGTTTAATACCATTGGTTATTACAGCTGGTATAATGGGCTTTTTAGATATTAGATTTAAACCATCTACTATTTTAATATTTAGTATAGCCTTTGGTATATCCAGCGACGGTACTATTTATTTTTTAACTAAGTACCGCCAAGAATTAAAGAAACATAATGCTGGTGCTGCCGCAGCAATTACAGCTGCAATTAAAGATACAGGCTTAAGCATGGTGTACACATCTATTATTTTATTTAGTGGTTTCTCTATTTTCTCGGCATCTAGTTTTGGTGGCACAGTAGCATTAGGTGTTTTGGTATCATTAACGTTATTAATATCCATGTTTACAAACATTATTTTATTACCGGCTATTTTATTATCCATCCATAAAAAATCGATGAAAAAAGAAATCATCGAAGAGCCTTTAATTGATATTGAAGATAGTTTGGAGTAAATAATTATTCCAACAACACAAGTCAAATCATAGCTTCTAATAACTACAAAATAAAATTGTTACAAATTAAAAAAGGGATTAAGCAATGCTTAATCCCTTTTTTAATAATTACTATTCAATTTTTTATTGAATAATTAATTTTCCTGTTTTAACCGTATTGTTTTCAGAAGTTAAACGATAGAAATAAATTCCTTTCGGCTGATTTTCCATGTTTACATTTAATTCAGTTCCATTTAAACTAGCACTATATACTTTTTCTCCTGTTACATTTAATACTTCGATACTGTTAAAGTTTTTTACCGCTTTTACAGTAAACTCTCCATTACTAGGATTTGGATACACTTGAGCTAAAAGAGAATTTTTTAATTCTTCAACTCCTACTGCCCCATTGTATTTTAAAATAGTTCCAGAAGATCCAACTGCATAACCAACTGTACTTGTTGGAAAATGAAAACTATTGATTTCTTGAGTCGTAATACTTGGAGTAGACATTGGAGTCCAAGTTAATCCCGCATCGCCGGATACTAAAATAACACCAGCGCCAACTGCCACTGCTGTAGTAGCATCTAAAAAACTTACTGAACTAATATCATAATTTGGAGCAGAAGTATTTGTCACTTGTGTCCAATTAACACCTCCATCTGTTGTACGGATAATTCCACTTCCACCAACAGCTGCAAGCGCCGTTGTAGAATTAATAAAATCAATTGAGCGTAAATCTCCAAAAGTGGTTGTACTTACAAGTGTCCATGTTGAGCCTGCATCTATTGTTTTATATAAACCATTACCACCATTCCATCCAACTACGTAACATGTACTTGCATCTAAACAATCAATATTTCTACTACCTATACTTGCCCCTGTTCCTCCTACAACGGCACTCCACGAAGCACCTGCATTACTTGTATGTAACATAAACATAACATTATTTACATAATCAAATCCACAAGCATAACCTACATTTGAATTAAAAAAATACATGCTAAAAACAGCAAAACTTCCACCTGAATGAGGAATAGTAACTGATGTCCAAGAAGTACCGCCATCCGTAGTTTTATAAATTGCATCTACTCCGCCAGCATAACCCGTATTAGCATCTGTAAAAAACATCGAGAATGGTCCGTAAGTAATTGTACTAGATGTTGCATTAGTCCATGTACTACCTCCATTAGTAGTTTTAATCCAAGTAAAAACTACAGGATTTGGTCCCTGAACTCCTAATGCATATCCATTATTAGCATCTCTAAAAACTACCTGATCAAGTACTTGACTCGTAGGAGAAGTTTGTGCCACCCATTGTGCGCTTGATGTATTAACTGTAAAAACAGTTAAACCAAAAGATAAACCAAAATTTAGTAATGTTTTTTTCATAATGATAGTTTTAATTTTTTATTACAAAACAAAGTTCTATGTAAATTCAATAAGCATTTATGACATTAGACATATTATTTAATGATATAAATCAAGTAAACAACTGATCGCAATCATCTTATTAAAAAAATAACACATGTAACTTCGTATGAGTAAATAGACAAAACAAAAAGTATGCAACAATCCAAACTAAAACTGATAACCTTTGTATTATTAAGTTTATTTCAGGGCACTGTTAACGCTCAAGAAACCACAGATGCCTCAGGAGGCAATGCTACTGGAAGTGGAGGTTCCGCAAGTTATTCCATAGGACAAATTGTTTATACTACTCATACAGGTACAAATGGTTCGGTCGCCCAAGGTGTGCAGCAACCCTATGAGATTTCTGTTGTTACTGCCTTAGAAGAGGCAAAAGACATTGCCCTTTCTTTTTTAGTCTATCCTAATCCCACATACGACTTTTTAAAATTAAAGGTAGAAAATTACATCAGTGAAAACCTGTCTTACTTGTTATATGACATAAGTGGTAAAACTATTGAAAGTAAAAAAATAGAGGGCACTGAAGCTACTATTCCGATGGAGAGTTTAGCAACAGGCACCTATTTTTTAAAAGTAACAGAAGGCAATAAAGACATAAAAACATTTAAAATCATTAAAAACTAAAAACTAGATGAGAAATATATTTACGCTAACAGTCGCCTTATTATTAACTATAAATAGTTGGGCTCAAGCGCCACAAAAAATGAGCTACCAAGCGGTGATTCGTAATAGCAGTAATGCACTTATAACATCATCACCCGTTGGTATGCAAATTAGCATCTTACAAGGTTCGGCAACAGGTTCAGTTGTTTACTCCGAAACGCAAACGCCAAGCACGAATGCAAATGGCTTAGTAAGTTTAGAACTTGGAAATGGAACCGTTGTTACTGGAACATTTACTGCTATTAATTGGGCTAATGGGCCGTATTTTATAAAAACAGAAACTGACCCAATAGGAGGAACTGCTTATACTATATCTGGTACAAGCGAATTACTAAGCGTGCCTTATGCCATACACGCAAAAACAGCAGAGGGCATTACAGGTGGTATTACAGAAACAGATCCTGTTTTTGTAGCATCTCCTGCAAATGGAATTGCATCTTCCGATATAAACAATTGGAACAATAAATTATCAACTGAAGTAGATGGTTCTGTAACGAACGAATTACAAACTCTAAGTATTAGTAACGATACTATTTATTTAAGCAATGGTGGTTATACAAAACTACCAGCAGGCTTTGATGGAAACTATAACAGCTTAACCAATAAACCAACAGTCGTAAGTTCTTTTTCGAATGATGCTGGTTACTTAACATCATTTACTGAAGTAGATGGTTCTATTACAAATGAATTACAAACATTAAGTATTAGTAACGACACTATTTATTTAAGTAATGGCGGTTATACAAAACTACCAGTAGAATTTGATGGTAACTATAATAGTTTAACTAACAAACCAACAGCGGTGAGTTCTTTTTCAAATGATGCTGGTTACTTAACATCATTTACTGAAGTAGATGGTTCTATTACAAATGAATTACAAACATTAAGTATTAGTAACGATACTATTTATTTAAGCAATGGAGGTTTTGCAAAACTACCTGCAACTAATGCATGGAGTTTAAATGGCAATGCTGGAACTGTAAATGGAACAAACTTTATTGGAACAACGGATAACGCACCATTAAATTTCAAAGTGAATAACCAAAAAGCAGGGAGAGTTGAAGCAGGTAGCAATTTATTTTTTGGTTATGAAGCCGGATTAAACTATACATCTGGTGCAGATAATACAGCCATAGGCTACAAAGCTTTAGCAGCTACAAATGCTCGCACTGGAAATACGGCAATTGGATCTTGGGCACTATCCTCAAATACAAACGATCGAAATACTGCCATTGGTTTTGGCACAATGCAAAACAATGTATCCGGACAATGGAATACAGCAGTTGGCTCAAGTGCTCTTATTACTAATAATAGTGGTTCCCATAATACGGCAATCGGAGGAGCTTCTCTACAAGGTAATATTTCAGCAGCTGGAAATGCAGCACTAGGTTACGGTGCACTTTTAGATCATCAAAGTGGAGATGCGAACACTAGTGTAGGTATGTATGCCCTTAAGGGAAATGTTAACGGGTCCAATAATATTGGACTTGGTTTTGAATCAGGATACAATAATGTTTCTGGTACCGGTAACATCTTTATAGGTTACCGAGCAGGATATAGTGAAACTGGCTCTAATAAATTATATATTGCAAATAGTAGCACAACTACACCTTTAATTTACGGTGATTTTGCTACTGGTAATGTTGGGATTGGAACAACTTCACCTACTTTTAAATTAGAAGTTACTGATGATGCTAAGATAAATGGAGTTCCAGTAGGAAAAGGAAGTGGAACTGGACAATATAATGTAAGACTAGGATTAGACAATCTCTCAGTAAATACAAGTGGAGGCTATAATACAGCATTAGGAACCTTTGCCCTTATGAGAAATACTATCGGCGATAAAAATACAGCAAATGGATATGCTGCTTTATATTATTTAACTACAGGAAGTCATAATACAGGTATTGGGGAAGGCGCATTATATGCAAATTCAGCAGGAAATCAAAACACTGCTTTGGGAGAAGAGGCTGGTAGAGAGAACCTTGGTTCATCTAACGTTTTCATTGGATATCAAGCAGGTTATAATGAATTAGGTTCTAATAAATTATATATAGCAAATAGTAGTACCACAACACCTTTAATTTATGGAGATTTTGCAGCAGGTAAAATAGGTTTAGGAAATAATAATCCATCTGCCAGACTACATATTGGAAATGGTACTCGTTTTACAGCTTCTAGTGATGCTTCTATTTTTTTACAATCAGGCAATGGAGCAGGTTCAGCAAGAGATTGGAAAATATATGTTCCCATGACTAACGGTTATCTTGGATTTAGAGATATGGGATTTGATAATTTAAATAATGGTATGTCATCAGATGCAATGGTTATTCAATCGGGCACAGGAAATGTAGGTATTGGTACGACAAATCCAGGAGCAAAATTAGAAGTAAATGGAAATGTAAAAATTGTTGATGGAACACAAGCTGCAGGTAAAGTTCTTACTTCTGACGCAACTGGCTTAGCAAGTTGGGAAGCAAAAGAATCTAAAGCTTACGGAATGATTTATCGCATTAATGCATTTGACATTCCTCTTATATCAACTTGGACCAATCTTCCATTAGATGGGGGTGAGAATGATTTAATAAATGTTGCTCATAGTACAACAACAAACCCTGAAAGAATATCAGTAAGCGTTAGCGGTACTTATCTTATACAATATGTTATACATTACAGAAGACAAAATTTCCCTCATCATGGCGTTTCTAGGTTAATGAAAAATGGTTCAAATGAAATTCTAGGAAGTTACACAATTGCGTCTCCAATTTCTGGAGATGGAAATGAGGAGGATCCTTTATCAACTCAAGTAATAACAACATTATCAGCTAATGATTACATTAATTTACAAGTTGCCACAAACGTTAATGTAACTAATGAAGTAGATTCATATGTTGGTCCAGACCTGCCTGCGCCTTCAACAAAAGTATCAGTATCCATAACTATTGTGAAAATTGGAGATTAAACTAACTGATCTCTATCTCCTAACGCATGATTATAAATTATGAAAAGAAAAAAAATGAAAAATAAATATTCCGTTACAATCTTATTAATCTTAGTTGTATTAACTAATTTATTAAATGCCACTACTATATACGTGGATGCCAGTAAAACATCAGGGCTAAATAATGGTACTGATTGGACAAATGCTTATGTGTCTTTTCAATCGGCTTTAAATTCGGCTTTAAGCGGCGACGAAATTTGGGTGGCCAAAGGTACTTACAAGCCTAGTGCTGCTTACGACTTAACCAACTCCTCCCGTTATTATCATTTTCGAATGAAAAATAATGTGGCTATTTATGGAGGATTTTCAGGAATAGAAACAGCTGTGAGTCAAAGAACCAATTTTGGATTAGAGCAAGTTAATGAAACTATATTAAGCGGAGATTTAAATGGAGATGATATCATAACTGGAAATGGATTGACATTAAACTTTAGTAACAATGCTGAAAATTGTTACCATGTATTCTACCATCCAAGTGGATTAGCGTTAAATAATACCGCAATCTTAAACGGCTTTACTATTAAAGGTGGCAATGCAAATAGCACGGCTCCTCACAATAACGGGGGCGCATTTTACAATATCAGTTCTTCTCCTGCTTTAGTAAAAGTAAATCTTATACATAATTTTTCTAGTTATACTGGAGGTGCTATCAGTAATTCCTATTCTTCGATGACACTAAATGATGCCCTAGTTTCTCAAAACATATGTCTACAGGCAGGAGGAGCAATGTATAGCACAGACTCCTACCCTTTTTTTAATAATGTACTAATATCAGGTAATAAAGCAGATTACGGATCAGCCATTTGTAGTGCAATATCAACTGTTACACTCACTAATGTTACTTTAGTAAATAATGCCGCAACTTTTAGAGGAGGAGGATTATACAATTACTGGACAACCACTATACTAAATAATTGTATAATTCAATTAAACTCCGCATCCGACTCAGGTAATCAAATATATTTATTTAATGGTGGTGCAGCAACTTTAAACTATTCTTGCTATTCAAATAACACAAATGATATAGTAGGCGGTATTAATGCTGTGAATAATAATATTACTACCTCCCCGCTGTTTGCTAATATTTCTGAAAATGATTTTCGACTTACCGCCAGTTCACCTTGTGCTGATGTAGGAAACAATGTATATAATTCACAATTATATGACATCAGAGGAATTAGCTTTGACAGAAAATTAAACAAAACAGATGGCACAGCAGGCACTATTGACATGGGAGCTTATGAATATAAATTCGGTACAGATCCTTTAATTCCATGCATAAATCCAGGAAATGGTGGAACAATTGCAGCAAGCCAAACGGTATGTAGTAATTATACTCCCGCTTTAATTACAAATTCAATTTCAGCAACTGGTTTTTCAGGGACGTTAGAATATCAATGGTATTCATCTACCACCAATAGCAGTTCGGGCTTTAGCTCAATTACTAGTGCTACTAATGCTACATATCAATCAAATGCGCTTAATCAAACAACTTGGTTTAAAAGATTAGCAAGAGTAAGTTGCATGAGTAATTGGAATGGCGCAGCTGAAACAAATGTCATAGAGATTAAAGTTAATCCAGCTTTTTTATATTCTCTTGGTCAAAATATTTGTCAAGGACAATCTTATTCTTGGCAAGGTAATACATACACAACAACAGGAACTTATACAGCAAACTATACAACCGTAAATGGTTGCGATAGTATTTATACTTTAAACTTAACTGTTGATCCTCTGAACACTTACTATACAGATAATGATGGTGATGGATACGGAGCAGGCACTGCAATTTTAGCTTGCAGTCAGCCTACCAACACCTCATTAAATAATACAGATTGCAATGACAATGATTTAAATATGCATGGTGTATTTAATTTTTATGTTGATGCAGATGGTGATGGTTTAGGAAGCGGTAGTGCAGTAAGTTTATGCGCTATAAATGCAACAACGGCGCCAATTGGTTATTCAATTAATAATGCAGATAACTGCCCTTCTAATTATAATCCGACGCAACAAAATACAGATGGAGATGCTATGGGAGATGCGTGTGATGTTGATATTGATAATGATGGCGTAATAAACGGAGTTGACAACTGCCCTTTCAATCCTAATGCATCACAACAAAACACAGACGGAGATACTATGGGCAATGCATGTGATCCAGATGATGATAATGATGGCGTTTTAGATGGTGTAGATTGTGCTCCTTTAGATCCATTAAAATGGCAAAGTGCACTTTTATATAAAGACGTAGATAATGATGGTTACGGATGCTGTGCAACAATAGTCTGTTATGGAGTATCGATTCCTCCAGGTTATATAGCTACATCATTAGGAAATGATTGTAATGATAGTGATTCATCAGTTAATCCAGGGAAAACGGAAGTATGTAGTAACGGAAAAGATGATAATTGCAATACTCAAATTGATGAATGTTATAATCTTAATATCACATTATTTGGCGCAGGAACAGGAACCGTCTCATCAAATCCAGCAGGAATTAATTGCGGATTGACGTGTTCTTCTTTATTTCCATCTGGATCAACGGTTACAATTACAGCTAATACAGGTACCTTATCTAGTTTTGCTGGATGGTCTGGAAGCGGAACAAGTGGAACAAGCCCTCAAAACATTTTAATGAATTCTAACAAAACGGTAAGCGCAACATTTAATCTTATTGCGCCTATTGCTAATAATGATTTTGTAACGACAAATGAAGACACTCCATTAAATGCAGATGCTGCCACTAATGATTCTCCAAGTAGTGATGGTGGTAATATATGGTCGATAGTTACAAATGGCAGTAATGGAACTGTTATCATGAATTCAAATGGTACTTATACTTATACACCATCATCTAATATTTTTGGATCTGATTCTTTCGTCTATAAAATATGCGATATAAACGGAGATTGTTCTACTGCATCTGTCTCAATAAATATAAATGCTGTTAATGACTCTCCTGCTTTTTTTATAGGAGCAAACCAAACAGTTTGCGAAAATAGTGGAACAAAAAACATTACTAGTTGGGCAAATGGAAGTCCTGGGCCAGCAAATGAATTTATGGCTGGACAAATACTTAATTACATTGTACTTAATAATAATAATTCATTATTTAGCACACAGCCTACTGTAGATGCAACTGGCAAACTAACTTTCGCGCCAGCACCAAATCAATCTGGAGTTGCTACGGTTTCTGTTAGTATTCATGATGATGGAGGAACCCTAAATGGAGGAATAGACACATCGCCCATTCAAGCTTTTATCATAACCGTAAATGCACTTCCTACAGTTAGTAGCGCAATTGTTTCTCCAAATATCCTATGTGGCTCAGGGCAAGTCGTTTTTTCAGCAACCGCAAGTTCAGGCATTATTAAATGGTATGATGCCTTAACTAATGGCAATTTAATAAGTGTTCTTAATCCAACAATTAATTCAAATACAACGTATTTTGCTGAGGCTTTAAGTCCACAAAACTGTATATCATTAACACGTACAAGCGTTACTGCTACTGTTAATCCAATTTATTCCTTTACAACAACACAAAGCATTTGTCAGGGACAAACTTATAATTGGCAAGGAACTAATTTCACAACAGCAGGAACTTATACCGCTAGCTACTCTACGATTAATGGTTGTGATAGTATTTATACATTGAATTTAAATATAAATCCTACTTATGCTTTTAATGAAAATCATAGTATCTGTAACGGACAAACCTATAACTGGCAAGGAAATAACTATACAACAGCAGGAACTTATACTGCTAGTTATTCAACTATAAATGGTTGCGATAGTATATATACGTTGAATTTAATTGTAAATCCTACTTATGATTTTAATGAAAATCATAGCATCTGTAACGGACAAACCTATAACTGGCAAGGAACTAATTACACAACAACCGGAACTTATACAGCTAGCTACTCTACAATTAATGGCTGCGATAGTATTTTTACACTAAACTTAACCGTAAATATAATTGATGTTTCAGTAACATCAAACGATCCAACAATTAACGCAAATTTAAATGGAGCTACATATCAATGGTTAGACTGCAGCAACGCCTTTGCTCCTATTAATGGAGCAATCTCTCAAAGTTATACGCCACTAGGAAACGGAAGTTATGCAGTTATCATTACGCAAGGTTCTTGTTCTGACACATCGGCTTGTGTACAAATAAATAGTGTAGGCATAGGCTCTTCTGCTTTCGAAAAACTATCAATTTATCCTAACCCTGCAAAAAACGAATTAACAATAGAAATGAAAGAAAATAATAAAACTATTTCATTTGAAATTTCAAATGCTATTGGTCAAATTGTATGTAAAGATACTTTTATAGAAAAAATTATCATTCCACTTAACCAATTATCAAATGGCATATATATGTTAAAGCTTGAAAATGAACAATTTATTCAATTTAAAAAAATCATAAAAGAACAGTAGAGGAACTTTCAAATATTATTTTCCTAAAAAAAGCTCCTGATAATCAATCAGGAGCTTTTCAATTTCCATGTTTATCACATAAATTTTTTCTTTTTAAACCGTAAAACTTACAATAAATTTATTCATATCTATAAATGATATTTATTCCAAAATTTGTACATTTAGCTATCTATATGATATTTATCAGTTTCATATATGACATTGGCTTTTTAAATAAAAAAGGTTTCATAGTAAATTAGTACATTATAAAATATATGATTAAAAACATCTTTATTGAAATAGGTTTAATTGCTCGTTTTACTGGACGTTTTTTTATTGAAGTGTTTAAGCCTCGCTTTGAGTTTAATGAATTTTTAAGACAGTGTTTTTATATTGGTAATAAATCTTTACCGCTTGTTGCCATTACTGCCTTTATTATGGGCTTGGTTATTACCATGCAGTCGCGCCCTACTCTAGTTGAATTTGGTGCTCAAGCATGGTTACCTAAAATGATTTCTGTTTCATTAGTCCGTGAAATTGCTCCCGTAATTACAGCTTTAATATGTGCAGGTAAAATTGGTTCGGGTATTGGTGCCGAATTAGGCTCCATGAAAGTAACGGAGCAAATTGATGCCATGGATGTATCTGGTACTAATCCTTATAAATTTTTAGTGGTAACGCGTGTGATGGCAACTACTTTAATGATACCTATTTTAGCCATTTTAGCAGATACTATTTCTTTATACGGAGGCTATTTAGGCTGTAATATCCATGGCGTAGTAAGTTGGGATTTATTTTGGAATCAAGTATTTGATACTTTAGTTTACGCAGATATTGTTCCCTCTATCTTAAAAACATTTTTCTTTGGTTTTATTATCGGCATCATTGGATGCTACCAGGGATTTAACTCAAGCAAAGGCACGGAGGGTGTTGGCCAATCAGCCAACTCTGCCGTTGTTATTTCTTCCTTATTAGTTTTTATTATTGATTTGCTGGCTGTTCAAATTACAGATGCTTTAAACTTAAATTAAAAATGGCAGAGGTTAATGAACATACATTAAATAATAATTCAACCGAAGAGGTTATTAAAATCAGCGATTTATATAAAGCCTTTGGTGATAATAAAGTGATTAATGGTTTTAACTTTAATTTAAAACGTGGCGAGAACGCCGTGGTACTTGGAAAATCAGGTTCTGGAAAATCAGTTTTAATTAAATTAATTATTGGTTTAATGAAACCAGACAATGGGAGCATTGAAGTATTAGGAGATAAAGTAGAAAAACTAAGCACTTCACAATTAGATGAAATGCGAGTGAAAGTTGGCTTCTTATTTCAAAGTAATGCCTTATATGATTCGATGACCGTGCGTGAAAATTTAGAATTTCCATTACGAAGACATTGGATAAAAAAAAGCACTAGTAAAGATGAAGTAAACAATTTAGTAATGGAAGCATTAACCAATGTAGGATTACCTCACACGGTTGATATGATGCCCTCCGAATTATCTGGTGGTATGCGAAAACGTATTGCATTAGCAAGAACTTTGATTTTAAAACCTGAAATCATTTTATACGATGAGCCTACTACAGGCCTCGATCCCATCACAGGAAAAGAAATCAGTCATTTAATGCTTGATCTACAAAAAAAATATAACACATCTTCCATTATTATATCACATGATATTAATTGTGTAAAAATAGTAGCTAACCGCATTGTCATGTTAATTGATGGCAAATGTTATGCAACAGGAACATATAACGAATTAGAAAACTCAACAGATACTAGAGTAAAACAATTTTTTGAATAAATTTTATGGCACAAGAAACATCTAAAAATATACGTGTAGGAGCATTTGTTCTAATTGGCACGATACTATTAATATTTTCGCTTTATTTAATTGGCGCAAAACAAAATTTATTTGGCTCCACATTTGAATTAAAATCTCAATTTAAAAATGTAAATGGTTTAATGCCTGGTAACAATGTACGTTTTACAGGTATTGATATAGGAACCGTTAAAAGTGTTGAAATTATTAACGACTCAACTGTTGATGTAACCATGGTAATTGAAGATAAGGTGCAAGCCTTTATTAAAAAAAATGCAACAGCTATGGTTGGTACAGATGGTTTAATGGGAAACAAATTAATTAACATCAGTTCATCCAACGAAGCGGCTGAAAGCGTGGAAGATGGTGATTTTTTAGTATCTAAAAGTCCATTAGGTACTGATGATATGATGCGCACCTTAAATATTACTAACGAAAACGTAAAAGATATTACTATTGATTTAAAAAACATTGTACATCGTTTAAATAGTCCAAATACTTTATGGAGTATTTTAATGGATACAATTGTTGCTGATAATGTAAAACAAGCTATCGTTAACATTAAAGTAACTGGCGAGCGCACAGCTATTATTACAGGCGATTTAAGCAGAATTGTAAAACATATCAAAGACGGAAAAGGAACCATTGGAGCTTTAATAGCCGATACAACTATTGCCGTTAAATTAAATCAAAGCATTGTTAACATTAAACTCATTACAGATTCATTGGCTTTAGTTACTGGCGATATGCATTACATTACTACTAAAGTTAGAAAAGGAGAAGGAGGAATTGGAACTGTATTAATGGATACAACTTTCGTCAACAACTTAAATGAAACTATGAAAAATGTAAGAAGTGGTACAAAAAACTTTGATGAAGATATGGAAGCATTAAAACATAATATTTTATTGAGAAACTATTTCAAGAAAAAAGAAAAAGCTACTAAAAAGAAACAATAAAAATAAATGTTTTCAACTAATTTCAACATGAATGGCTTAACTAGCGAACAAGTATCACAAGCTAGAGCCAAACATGGTGATAACCAATTAAATTACAAAAAAGAAAATGGATTTTTGGATGCTATAAAAAGCATTGCCAAAGAACCCATGGTACTTTTACTTCTTATTGCCTCTATCATTTATTTTATTAGTGGAAAAACTGGAGACGGCATCTTTTTATCTTCAGCCATTATATTAGTGTCTGCTATTTCCTTATATCAAGATTCGAGAAGCCGTAATGCCTTAGAAAAATTAAAAAACTTTACGCAAGTAAAAAGTAAAGTCATACGAAACAACGAAACTATCGAAATCAACAGTGAAGATTTAGTTATTGGAGACTATTTAATAGTTGAAGAAGGCACCTTTGTTTCAGCAGATGGAGACATTATTCAATCCAATGACTTTTCGGTAAATGAATCTATTTTAACTGGAGAATCATTATCTGTAGAAAAAGATAAAAGCAAAGAAGATCATTTTGTGTATAGAGGAACTACAGTTGCAAGTGGTTTGGCAATTGCTATCATTACAGCTATTGGTAACGAAACAAAATTAGGAAAGATTGGGAAAAGTTTAGAAAGCATCGTTGAAGAAAAAACACCGCTAGAATTACAAATCAGCAACTTCGTTAAAAAAATGGTGATTGTAGGCGCCATCGTTTTTGTAATTGTATGGGGCATTAATTTTATTCGTTCGTATGATGTACTAGATAGTTTAATTAAAGCCTTGACTTTAGCAATGAGTATTTTGCCTGAAGAAATTCCGGTAGCCTTTACCACCTTTATGGCACTAGGAGCTTGGCGATTAATGAAATTGGGTATCGTAGTAAAGCAAATGAAAACAGTGGAAACCTTAGGAAGTGCCACTGTTATTTGTACTGATAAAACAGGAACCATCACCGAAAACAAAATGAGTTTAGCAAAACTCTTTGTTTTAAAATCACAAAAGATATCAAATCCGGATGAAACACTAGGTGATGATGAAAAAGAACTAATTCGTTTAGCCATGTGGTCGAGCGAGCCTATTCCATTTGACCCTATGGAAGTAGCCTTGCACAAAGCTTACGCATCAGCTATTGAAAAAGACGAAAGAGAAAGTTTTAAAATGATTCATGAATATCCTTTAGGCGGCAAGCCACCTATGATGACTCATTTATTTGAAGATACAAAAGGCACCAGAATTATCGCTGCCAAGGGAGCGCCTGAAGCCATGATGAATGTTTCCAATTTATCATCTGAAGAAAAACAACAGATTGAAAAAGCCATCAAAGAATTAACTTCAGAAGGTTATCGAGTACTAGGCGTTGGAGAAGCACTATTTGAGGGAACTAACTATCCTGAAAACCAACAAGATTTTAAATTTCAATTTAAAGGTATTGTAGCCTTTTATGATCCACCAAAACAAAACATTAATGAAGTACTAAAAAACTTTTACATAGCTGGTATCACCGTTAAAATTGTAACAGGAGATAATGCCCAAACAACAAGGTCTATTGCCAAACAAATTGGTTTTAAAGGATACGAAAAAAGTTTATCTGGAGATGAATTAATGAAACTAAGCGATACTGAATTGCAAGAACGTGTGATGGATACTAATCTATTTACAAGAATGTTTCCAGAAGCAAAATTAAAAATCATTAATGCACTTAAAGCCAAACAACAAATTGTAGCCATGACTGGTGATGGCGTAAATGACGGACCTGCGCTTAAAGCCGCGCACATTGGTATTGCTATGGGTAAAAAAGGAACGGAAATAGCTAAGCAAGCAGCTTCCCTTATTTTATTAGAAGATGACTTATCTAAAATGGTTGATGCTGTGGCTATGGGGAGAAAAATTTATACCAATCTAAAAAAAGCCATACAATACATTATCTCTATTCATATTCCTATCATCTTAACAGTTTTTATTCCATTAGCTTTAGGATGGATTTTCCCCAATATATTTTCTCCTATACACGTTATTTTCTTCGAATTAATTATGGGGCCCACCTGCTCTATCATATATGAAAACGAGCCCATGGAAAAAAACACCATGCTGCAAAAGCCTCGTCCTTTTACAAGTACTTTTTT
>Ga0208628_1000405_pt1 | contig 22462 bp, 23 predicted proteins | sample LakWasMet16_LOW5_2_FD_183864 | JGI IMG/M metagenome (GOLD analysis project Ga0208628, IMG submission 183864) | Freshwater sediment methanotrophic microbial communities from Lake Washington under simulated oxygen tension - Sediment Metagenome... | ecosystem: Environmental > Aquatic > Freshwater >... | reverse complement strand
AAAACAAATACGCATCCCGATATGCCAGGGATTGGGTGGTCGGGATTCACCAAAATGCGTAACGAAGTTTCATTGCCGATCTATGCATTGGGCGGACTTGGGGCTGAGGATTTTGTCGTTGCAAGGCAGCATGGTGCCCAAGGCGTTGCCGGGATCAGCCAGCTTTGGCCCGTGAAGATTTAGCCAGATCGCGATAGCGGATATCCAGTCGCTTTACGCTTTCATTCAAGGATGACAGATCATGCATATTGCAAATGACGTCATTTGCAATCGCCAGTCGTTGCGCACGTGTTGCCTGGGCATCAAGCATTTTCCCGGCCAGTGACTGGCTGATATTGTCACGTGCAAGCAGGCGGCTTTCCTGTATTGCACGTGACACATCCACCACTAGAATGCGACTGAGCCATTGGTAGTGCGCAGGATCACCCTCTGCCAGCAAGGGTATGGCCACGATCGCATATGGCGAAGCAGCGGCTTTGCATTGCTCAATCAACGATTGTCGAATGCGCGGGTGGGTAATGGACTCCAGTCTTTTTTTGGCATCGGCGTTGTCGAAAATAATTTCGCGCAACGCGGCGCGATTTAATCGTCCCTCGACGACGAGATGGGAACCAAAATGGGAGGCGATTTCATCAAGAGCCGGTTGTCCTGCTTCAACAACATCGCGAGCCGCAATATCGGCATCGGCAACGGCGATACCGAGTTCATGGAAAAAACCGGTAACGGCAGACTTGCCGGAAGCAATGCCGCCAGTAACCGCGATGATGTAATCGGACACCGTTACCCCGGCATCGCCCAATTAATATAGCCGGCAAGCAGATCAACGCCGACGATAAATTGCACCCAGCCCGCCGCCGCCAGATAAGGGCCAAATGGAATCGGCGTGCTGTTGTCGCGACCCTTAATGGCGAGATAAATCGAGCCGATAATTGCACCTATCAACGAAGAGAGCAGAACTATCGTCAATATGGATTGCGGACCGCACCAGGCGCCAAGCGCAGCCAGTAATTTGAAATCGCCATAACCCATGCCTTCCTTGCCGGTGACGAGTTTGAAAAGTTTGTATACGCTCCACAAGCTCAGGTAACCCACGGCCGCACCCATCACCGCATGCCAGGGATCCTGGAAAAGCGGCACCAGACTCAACGCCAATCCCAACCAAAGCAGGGGCAGGGTAATGTCGTCTGGGAGATACTGGGTTCGAATATCGATTCCCGACAATGAAATCAGTGAGGCGGTAAAAGCGAGTGCAGCCAAGGCTTCCCAGCTGGCTCCAAACTTCCAGATACAGATTGCAAACAGAACGCCGGTCAAAAACTCCACGGCAGGGTATTGCCATGAGATGGCGGTCTTGCAATGACGGCAACGTCCCCGCAACACAAGAAAACTGATGAGCGGAATATTTTCGAATGCGGATAGCGGATGCTGGCAGTGTGGGCAGTGCGAGCCCTTCACCACGATATCGGGCGGGGCAGGCTCATAGACCTCGGGCAGTTCCAGCATCTCGCGGCTTTCATGGCGAGCGAGCCAGAGCAGCCGGTTTGGCAACCGTAGAATGACAACATTCAAAAAGCTGCCGATCAACAACCCGAAAAAGAACGCCACTGTGATTAACAGTGGCGTATTGCTTATCAATATGTCCATTAATGTTACATGGCCGCAGCGAGTTTGAAGATAGGCAGATACATGCCGATAACCATGCTACCGACGATACCGCCGATCACCATCATTACCATCGGTTCAATCAAGGTCGACAAGGTATCCACCGCGTTGTTGACTTCCTGCTCGTAGAATTCAGCCACTTTGTAAAGCATGGTGTCCAAGGCGCCGGCTTCTTCGCCGATGGCGGTCATTTGCACCACCATGTTCGGGAACAAGTTTACCTGCTTCATCGCCATGTTGACCTGGTAACCCACGGCGACGTCGTCACGTATCCGCATGACGGCGGTTTCATAGACAATGTTTCCGCAAGCACCCGATACCGTATCCAGAGCTTCAACCAGGGGGACACCGGCTTTGAAGGTCACAGCAAGTGTTCGGGCGAACCGTGCGATCGCGGAGTTATGCATGACTTGGCCGATCACCGGAATTTTCAGGATAACCCGGTCAAGAAATTGCGCGAAAGCTCGCGAACGTTTTTTCGCGGCAAAAAAGGCGAAAAAGGCGGCGGCGGCAGCGCCGATAATCGCCCACCAGTAAGCAATCACGAAGTCGGAGCAGGCCAGAATAAACAAAGTAAAGGCGGGCAAGTCCGCACCAAAGCTTTTGAACACGTTCCGGAACGAGGGCACCACGAAAATCAGCAATACGGCGCTGACGAGCACTGCCACCGCAATAACCATCGCCGGGTAGAACAATGCTTTCTTGATTTTTCCCTTCAGTGTTTCGATATTTTCCTTGTAATTCGCGATGGTGTTCAGCACCACGTCCAGTACACCGGCGCCTTCGCCAGCTTTAACCAGATTGATGTACAAGTCGTCGAAATAGAGTGGATATTTTGCAAGTGATTCGGAAAGTGATGAGCCGCCTTCAACCTCGGCCTTGACGCCCATCAGCAGGTCTTTCATTTTCGGGTTTTTCTGTCCACCAGCGATGATTTCAAAACTCTGGACCATGGGTACGCCCGATTGCATCATCGTGGCAATTTGCCGGCTGAAAACCGCGATGTCTTGAGGCTTGATGGAAGCGCCGGCAGAGCCGAAGAACGGCTTTGTTTTCGGTTTCACAACCGTGGGGTTAATGCCTTGCTTTCGAAGTTCAGCTCTCAATAGATTGGCATTTTTGGCGTTTGACTCGCCCTTCATTTTAATGCCGCGCTTGTCCGTGCCTTCCCAGATGAATTCACCCATTGCGGAGGTGGCTGCGCGAGATTTAACGACTGCTGCTTTAGAGGCTGCCATGTCTTAGTCCTTTGTTACGCGGTTGATTTCTGCGAGGCTGGTCATGCCTACGCTTGCTTTTATGAGAGCGGATCGCCTGAGGTCATTGACGCCCGATCTCAATGCGGCTTCGCCAATTTGAAGGACATTGCCGCCCTGCAAAATGATTTTCTGGATTTCTTCGCTCATCGGCATGACTTGATAAATGCCTACACGCCCTTTGTAGCCTTCGTTGCAGTCGGAACAGCCTACTGCTTCATAAAGGCGAATGCCAGCCTTGATGTCTTCCGCGGTGTAGCCCTCGGCGAGCAGCGCAGCATCAGGCAAAACCATTTCCCGTTTGCAATCGTGCAGTCGACGCGCAAGTCGCTGGGCAATCACCAGCGTAACGGACGACGTGATGTTGTAAGGAGCAATACCCATGTTCATCAGGCGGGAAATCGTCTGCGGAGCATCATTCGTGTGAAGCGTTGAAAGTACCAAGTGACCCGTTTGTGCCGCTTTAATTGCAATTTCGGCGGTTTCCAGATCGCGGATTTCGCCGACCATGATGATGTCAGGATCTTGTCGCAGAAATGAACGAAGAGCGACAGCAAAGGTCATGCCGCGCTTGACGTTCATCTGCACCTGGTTGATACCAGGCACCCGGATTTCAACTGGGTCTTCGGCAGTCGAGATGTTTCTTTCTTCGGTGTTGAGAATATTCAAGCCGGTATACAGCGATACGGTTTTACCGGAGCCGGTAGGGCCGGTTACCAAAATCATGCCGTAAGGTTTGGCCAGAGCATCCATGTAGAGCTGCTTCTGGGCGTCTTCGTAACCGAGCTTGTCGATACCAAGTTTGGCAGCACTACCATCGAGCAAACGCAAAACCACTTTTTCGCCAAACAGGGTCGGACAGGTGCTGACCCGGAAATCCATTTGTTTGGTTTTGGAAATATTGAGTTTGATGCGGCCATCTTGCGGAACGCGTTTTTCCGCGATGTCCAGTTGTGCCATCACTTTTAAGCGTGCGGAAATGCGCGGTTGAAGTTTGACCGGTGCCTTGGCGACGTTCTTCAAGACGCCATCCAGTCGCAGACGAACACGGAATTCGGTTTCATACGGCTCGAAATGGATATCGGATGCGCCTTTTTTGATCGCGTCGAGCAAGACCTTGTTTACGAACTTGACGACCGGTGTGTCATCGCCGCGGGCTTCAACGCCGGTATCCGGTGCGCCGTCTTCATCGCCGCCGCTGGACTCGAGATTTTCAAGGCCTTCATCTTCTTCACCACCCGAATCGAGGGTGTCGCCGGCCGTCAGCGCGAGATCAAGCGATTTTTTCAGTACGTCTTCGCTGACAAGAATCGGTTCAACCGTCATGTTGGCGGCGAATTTTATTTCATCGAGCGCACGCGTATTGGTGGGGTCCGAAATGCCGACGTAAAGTCGATTGCCGCGCTTGAACAAGGGGAGAACATGATGTTTTTGAAGCAGCTCTTCGCCGATGATTTTTACGGCGGACTGAGCCAAATCGAGAGCATTGGTATCAAATAGCGGCATGCCAAATTCGACGGCATTGGCGGCAGCGATTTGAGTCTGTGTGACAAGGCGTTGCTCGAGCAAATAAAGCTGAACCTGCTTTTTCTGCTTGCTGGACTCGTCCAGGGCACGTCGGGCATCTGCCTCGTTCAACGCACCATCCAGCACCAAGCGTCTGGTGATGCCGGTAATCCCTACTAAATTGGCTACGGCCGTGTTCATTGCAGCCCCTTTTCCCTACTAATATCCAGACTTTACCGCAAATTCTTCATCTAGCGTAGCATTCTAGATTAAATGCCCCAAACATGGTCTAAATTGGACAATCCTAGTACTCTCTAGGCCAGATTATCAGGGGGCGGCATGCGAATTTCGGTGGTATTACCCGCTAAAAACGAGGCGGAGGGTCTACGCAGGACATTGCCGGGTCTGAAAAGCCTGATGCCGGACGCCGAAATCATCGTGGTAAATGACGGTTCGACTGACGATACCGCTGCCGTTGCCGCCGGCTTTGGGGCTACCGTGCTCAGCTCCCCTTATTCGATGGGAAACGGAGCCGCGATCAAACGCGGAGCCCGTGCCGCAACCGGCGACATTCTTGTTTTCATGGATGCTGATGGTCAGCATAACGCCGAGTATTGCCAGCGCTTGTTGACCAAGCTGGAGTCGGGTTATGACATGGTCGTCGGGGCCCGGGGCTGGGATGGACAGGCCAGTGTCGGGCGTGGCCTGGCTAACGGCCTGTATAACCGGATTGCCAGCTGGATGACTGGCCAGCAAGTCGCCGATCTCACCTCGGGGTTTCGGGCCGTGCGTGCGGATAAATTCAGGGAATTCCTGCATCTTTTGCCAAATGGTTTTTCATACCCCACCACCATCACGATGGCTTTCTTCAGAAGCGCCTATGCCGTGAGCTACGAGCCCATACCGGTAGCGAAAAGAATCGGCAATAGCCATATCAGGCCATTGCGTGACGGCATCCGGTTTTTGCTGATTATTTTCAAAATCGCAACTCTGTTTTCGCCGGTAAAATTATTTGCACCTGCCGGGCTGTTTTTTTTCCTGCTAGGGCTGGGTTATTACGGTTACACCTACTTCACCGAAGGCCGTTTCACCAACATGAGTGCGCTGTTGCTGAGTGCATCGGTGATCATTTTTCTGATCGGTCTAATATCGGAACAAATTACCGCACTGACCTACAAGCGGCATGATTGACGCTGCGGCTTATGGTGCGTGAGATGGCCCGCGTAGCGGCAAAGCCGGATATTCCGGAAACGATACCCATGCCAAGCGCAGATTCCGCGTGTGCAATTGTCGTAACCTATAATCCAGATGCCGAATTCGGCCGGCGCGTATTGCATGTGTCGGCGCAATTTCCGAGGGTATTGATTGTCGATAATGGTTCGCACGATGCTGCAAAGGCAATGCTGCAAACTGTTGCCGCCAACGAAAAAATAAAGTTGATTGCCAACCCGAATAATCTCGGTATTGCACAAGCCCTGAATCAGGGAATGGCGCAGGCATTGGAAGACGGTTTTGGCTGGGCGCTCACGCTGGATCAGGACACAGTGGTGTTCCCCGATTTGCTGGATACATTGTTGGCGGTGCATGCTGCATGTGGTGTTGAAAAGGTGTTGGTAGGCGGCAACTACGTGAACATCAACAAGAACAGGAATTTCGTCGATTGCGCCGAAGACGGCATTCGGTTTCTGGAACGTAAAACCCTGATCACCGCAGGTACATTGGTACCACTGGAAGCATCCATCGCCATCGGCGGGTTCAGAAACGACTATTTTATCGATTCGGTGGACCACGAATTCTGCTTGCGCGCGCGCGCGAATGGTTTCCGGGTCGTTATCAGTTGCAAGCCCGTGATGAGCCAATGCATTGGAAACACGATCGAAGCGACTGCCTGGTGGTCCCGTTTCGCATCGTTTAACCACTCCGCGATCAGGAAATATTTTATCGCCAGGAATACACTGGTCACGGCGCGCGATTACTTTTTTCGCGAGCCGGTCTGGGCCTTGCGTCAGGTTTGGCGATTGCTGTCCGATTTTGCGTCGATCCTGCTGTTCGAATCGAACAAATACCGGAAATGCTCCGCCTTCATAACGGGCATTCTGGACGGACTTCGAAAAAAGATGGGGCCATTGAGTGATAATCGGATCAAATCCTGGAAATGAATGCAATGAGTGCGACGCTGACGCTTAAATTGATACAGAAGTTCGGCCTGACATCGCATGCCAAGCGGTTGAAAAAACTGCTGGTCAAAGGGAAGCTCTGGCCCAGCGGCGGTTTCGGTTACGCACACCGGAAGCAGGCCTACAAATTGCTTTCCGGAAGAGGTCTCGAAGTTGGCGCGCTGCATTGTCCGGCAAATGTATCCGGACGTTGCAAGGTGGAATATTGCGATGCCCATTCGAAAGAAGCAGCGGCAGAATTATTTCCGGAAATCGAGCGAGATTTGCTGGTGGACGTGGACTACATCGTGAATCTGGATGAAGACCGCTTATCCGACAAGGTGAAGCCGCCTTACGATTTCGTAATCATGAATCACGTGATCGAGCATGTGGCAAATCCGATGTCGGTGCTGGAGCAGTTGTTCTCGGTAACGAAAGCCGGTGGCTATGTCGTCATTTCAGCGCCTGACAAGGAGTACACGTTCGACAAGCCCAGGCAGCTGACTCCGTTCGAACACCTGCTTTCCGAATACGAGCAAAAAACCCGCTTTGTCGACGACAGCCATTACCTCGATTTTATCCAGCATACCGCGCCCGATATTTTCAATTCTGGCGATTCCGCATTGCTGGGCACCACTCTGGCATCGGTCCGCGAACGCAGGGAACATGCGCATGTCTGGGATTCCGAATCCTTTCTGGATTTTCTCTCCAGGTCGATGGATCATCTGAAAATAAACGCAAAAATGGAATTTGTTTCGAAGGCCGCTTTAAACAATATAGAGTGTTTCGTCTTGCTGAAAAAAGCGGAAATCTAGAGCGCGCCGATGCCAGTGACAAAGCCGAAATTGCTGATAATTGGCGTGCATCTGAATTCGGAGGCCTATCCGAACACCCGTTTCAGGATTGAAGGCCTGAAGCATTCGGAGCAAATCGAAGTATCGGAAACGAATTTCCCGCTGTCGACCGGAAATCTGTACAAGACAGGCAATCCGTTCGGGAAAATATCGTCCGGTATTCGCGGCATAGTTGCCCATTTCATTGTGGTGTCGAAATATATTTTTTCACGGAAGCCCGATGTCGTTTACGTGCCTTATCCGGCAGTTTTCGTGGTGTTCCTGCTTTCCTTGCTACCGGCAAAACTGAGGCCGAAACGCCTGTTTGTCGATGCTTTCATATCCTTGTACGACACGGTCGTCAATGACAGGGCCTTGTTGAAAGAGCGCAGTGTGCTTGCCCGGATTTTGTACCGGATTGAAAAAAGGGCGTACCTGTTTTCGACCAAAACAATCGTCGACACGCCGCAAAACCTCGATTTCCTGCATGCCACTTTCCTGATCGACAAATCAAGACTGGCAGCCATTCCGCTTTCGACAGACGAGCATCAATTTCAACCATCGGTCTATCGTGCCCGTGCCGGAACCTGCCGGGTCTTGTTCGTCGGCACACTGGTTCCCTTGCACGGAATCCAGACAATACTCGACGCAGCCGCTCTGTTGTCCGGCCGTCACGACATCACTTTCAAAATTATTGGCGATGGCCAGGAAGCAGGCAGGATCGAGCATTGGCTTTCGAATAATCCAGCCGCACTGCAGTGGGAAAGAAAGTGGCTGCCATCGGCAAGTATCGCGAAAGAAATCGGGCAGGCCGATATTTGCCTGGGCATTTTCGGAAACGGCAACAAAACCCGGCGTGTTTGTCCATTCAAGATATACGCCTATGCCGGCATCGGCCGGCCGATAATTACCGGTGACACCGACTGGACCGAAGCGCTCCGGCAGCAAACAGGCGAGCAATTCTTCGAAACGACACCGGTTGGCAATGCCGAACAACTGGCGAAAATGATTGTCAGGTTGGCCGATGACTCCGGTTTGCGCGAAAACCTGGCTTTGGCCAGTCGAAAATTATACGAGCGGCATTTGTCCAACGCGATTGCGAATGAAAAATTGCTTGCCTGCCTTTTGTCGTTTAATGCCAGCCCATCAGCAACATGATTCGCAAGCCGACATTTTCCATGAAATTATTTCGCTTTATGCCAGGTTTTAGCGCATAAATAAATCGACTGAAAATGTTTGCGTGTCTCAGATTGACAAGATGATTCACCAGCTCGACTTTATCCGGTGCCAGGTCATCATAAGCCTTGATAAATCGGGTTGCCTGATTAAGCGAATCCATGCCGGTGGTTCCCCCGCGTAATCTTTGACGCAGTGATTTGTAGCGGGCCCAAAGCTTTTTCGGTCTTGGCTGCCAGCCGGCCACATTGGAAAGATGCTGGCGATACAACAAGCCCGGGCGCGGGTCGTAAACTACTTTGCCAAAAGCCGTGGCAACAAGATAAAGCCACCAGTCGTGCATCACCATGTCGCTGCTTTTGGCTTGCAGTAATTTCCGTTTTATTTCGCTGCCAAAAACCACCGAACAACCGGTCGCGCTGTTTTCCACGACGGCATTGGAAAAATCCCTGTTGGCAGGAACGGAAGATAGCCCGAGTGCGGCGAGCGTGGCGTCAACATATTCTAGCCGGGTGCAATAAAGTGTTTTTTCCGGACAGCTGTTTGTCGAGAAAGCCTGCTCGGCTCTGCTTAATTTATCCGGCAGCCAGACATCATCCTGATCAGCCAGTGCCGTCAGTTCACTTTCACACAAGCCAATGGCTTGAAGGAAATTCGCAATAACGCCGAGATTGTTTTTATTCTGCACAATGCGAACGGAAAAGCCGGCGTCTTTTGCGAACTGGTCGAGTATCGCCAGCGTGCCATCAGTGGAGCCGTCGTCGCAGACGACAAGTTCATCCGGCTGGCGTGTCTGTGCGGTAATGCTTGCCAATTGCTCGGCGAGATAGCGCTCTCCGTTGTAGGTGCAAAGCGCAATCGAAATTTTCATTGGCTTTTTTCGCCTGCGGAGTTTTTTATCGAAAAATAGGCCGTCTCGATGTCGTCGCAATAATTGTCCGGCGTACGATATTCACCGGACTGGTGATCCGCGGCCTTCCTGAGCCAGTCGGCATTGTCGATTTGCCTGCCCAGGATATCGGCCAGTTGACCGGAATCTCCGGCAGCAAATTGAAATCCGTTGATTCCTTCGCTGATCACTTCGGTCATTCCGCCAAGGTCGCTGACCAGGACCGGCGTCCCCGCGGCAATTGCCGAGCACAATACCAGCGGTGCATTCTCATACCAGATGGAAGGCACCACGCATAAATCCGCATTTCTGAGAATACTGCCGATTTGCTCGTGAGGAAACGTGCCGGGAAAACTTGCGACTCCATGCAGTTTGGCCGCCTGCGCTTTAAGCAAATCGCCATAGTGCTCTTCGTCGGCTCTGGTCTTGCCATAAATTTTTACATCGAGACAGGCAAGTTTTTCCGGCGATAATTTCTGCAGCGCCTCCAGCAGAACATGCGCGCCCTTGATATGCGTCAGTGACCCGATGAATATAATTTTCAGCGGCGAAGCGGGGCTGATCTTTGACGGCAACCCGGCTCTTTGCGGCAGATCGCCGAGGCGCACGCCGTAGGGAACCACTTTCATGTTTGCGGCGGAAATTCCGTAACGCGTCAGCATGTCGGCCTGGAACCTGGTGGCCGTAAAAATGCCGGAGGCGGAATTGATATGTTCGGCAATATCGCCCAGGCGCGTTTTCATCGAATAAATTTGCGATGCCGTATCGGAAAGTTTTGCGGCTCCGCTGCCGACGAGCGAGATGGCGGTTTTCGAAACCCATGCGGGCAATCGCGGCATCGCGCAGGCCAGGCATTTGGCCGGCGATTCCGGTCCGGAGCACACCGAATTTTCATGCGGTATGAAAAGGCTTGTCCTGCTGCATAGCGTCCAGAAATCGGTTGCCGTAAAAAATACGGGAATTCCCGATTTTCCCGCTTCCGAAACGGCTGCGGCAGAAAAGCCGTTGATATGGTGGAAGTGGACCAGGTCCGGCGATGTTTCCGCGATCACGTGTTTTAGCAGGGCGATGCGTTTCGGAGAATTAACATGGTGTGCTACCGAGCGTTTGTTATTTCGGGTTCCGAAATTGACGTGAAAAACGTCAAAGCCGTCGTAACTGTCCTTGCTCAGCCAGGGATCAATCGCGTCGTCTTTTGATTCATGGCGGCTGCAGGTAACGATGAAAACATCATGTCCCCTCGAGCGCAGCGATTTAGCCAGCTCCAGCACCAGTACTTCGGTACCTGCACGGTAGTCCGGAAAAAAAAGATGCGAAGCCAGCAATATTTTCATGGTGATCGTGTCTTGATGGCCGGCATTTGAAATGGAAGTATTGCGATTTGTGGATTGATTTTAATTGTGGATATCGCCGTTCAACCACTGTGCCGTCGCCTCAAGGCCATGCTGCAGTTCAAAGCGTGGCTCCCATTCGAGATGAAGCTTTGCCTTGCCGATGTCCAGAATGTTTTTTGGCACGTCAAGCAGCCTTGCTTCAAGATAGCGCTTTCTGACTTTCTTTCCCAGAAGCTGCTCGATCTGGGACAAAAGTTGGTTCAGGTCATATCCGGTTCCGGAGCCGATATTGAAAATTCGCTGGTCCGACGTGTTGCTCGATGCGAGGAACAGGGCGCGAGTCACGTCGTCAATGTAAATGTAATCGCGTATGACGGAGCCGTCCCCCCAGATTTCAATTTCCTCATCGCGAAGCGCCTTGTCCAGAAAAGTGGTGATGACGCCCTGGCCCGAGTTTGCAGCTTGATATCGGCCATAGGGGTTTGATATGCGCAAAATCGTGTATCGCAATCCCGCCTGTCTCTGAAACAGCGCGAGATATTTTTCAATCGCCAGTTTGTTGATGCCATACGAGCAGATCGGATTGTTCGCGTGGTCTTCGGCAATGGGGCTTGATTCGGGTATGCCGTAAACGGTGCCGCCCGACGAGGGGAAAATCAATTTTCCGATGCCGTGTTTCGACGCAATATCCAGAAAGGAAACGGTTGCCATCAGGTTGCTTGCAATGTCGTGCCCGTAGTCGTCGTTGGAAGTCTTCGGTGTGGTGGTTGATGCAAACAGGTAGACGGCATCGATATTCTCCAGTGCCGGAGAAATATCCCGCTCACGTGAGTAGTCGCCGTAATGCCATTCAACCTGCCGATGCAGCGGGAATTGCAGATGGTCGTAACCGGCCCGTTCGAAAATCCGGACGGTCTGCCCTTCCGAAAGCAATAGTCCGGCCAGGTTCTTTCCCAGAAAACCGCCGCCACCTACTATTAAACTTTTCATGGTTCGGTAGAGTCAGTACGACTCCATTGCTCCTTGTGACCAGGCTTCGCTATCGAGGCCCCGTGATGTTTTACCAGTTTCCGGCGGTAAAGAGAATAAGCCGTTTCCCCACGGAATGGCGCGAGCATGGCAGGATCGATTATTTGTAGAAATACTGCAGGTAAAGATAATTCGACATGGATCGGTACCATAGGTAAATGCGATGCAAGGAAGAATGGCGCACAATAATTCCGGCCAATTTCGTCCGCGTTCTTCCTGTGTAGACGGCATCTATTTCGCTTATACGCCGCCAATATGATTCGAACTTATCCCTGTCGCCGGCCAGCAAGGAAAAAAACAGGGCTTGCTTCAATAGCGCGGCATGCGACTCTTGTTCTAAGTCTTTTGGCAAGTCATACAACCTGCAAAAGTCGCTAATCATCGACATACATGATTCCGAACGTGACATGTCGTTGTCGTAGCCGCGGTTCAGAATCGACCCTGGCGTCTTGCGATAGGTGGCAAGCGGTTCGTCGATGTAGGTGATTTCATTTTTTTTCGATGCGAAGATGCAAAGCGGCCAATCTCCGACCGCATAGCTCGCCAGCGGCAGCGGCAGTGAAAAATAGTCCCTGGCGATTTGCGCCCTCATGCAGAGTGTGCAGGTCTGAATGAAATTGTTGACGATCAATTTTTCCAATATCCGTCCGCCGACAATGGCTTGCCGGTGGCGCGAGCGGAAGGCTTCAACCGTTCGCCAGGTATTTTTCCGCAGAATCGTGTGATTGAAATCGCTATGCACGGCACCTACATCTGCATTGGACAGCATGATTCCGATTTGCTTGTTGAGTTTTTCCGGATCGTTCCAGAAATCGTCGCCTTCGCACAATGCGATGAATTCGCCGGTGCACGAGAGTATGCATCGCCTGAAATTGGCATCCGCACCGACATTTTTTTCCGAAGTGATGAGTTTTATCTTGTCCGGGTGGTTTTGGTGAAAACGACGGACGATGTTTGCGGTTCCATCAGTGGAGCAATCTTCGCCGATGACCAACTCCAGCATTCCAGGAAAATTCTGCGCAAGGATCGAACTGATAGCTTCTTCGATATATGGCGCGTGATTATAGGTAACCATCACTACGCTAACGGTTACAGAAGCCAGTCCGACGTTTGGTTCCTTGGCCATCATGTTCGTCGTCATTCCGTTATCTTTGTATGTGCTTCAACAGAAGCAGCCGGCGTCTTGTCGAAAAGGCTGAACAGGTCCTTCACTGCGGCGAGTCCTGCAAAGTAACTGGTCGCCATGAATAGCAGGGCCCCGGCGGCAGATAATCCTGCCAGTTTCATGATGGGTGATGCATGCCAGTAAACTCCGAGCGCATGGACCACAAACAGCATCGGCAGGCAGGCCAGGAATGCCGGCAGATTGTCCCGCAGTTGCCTGGTTGCACCGTAGTCCAGGTAGCTCTTGGTGTAATGCGTGTTCAATAAAAAACCGGCGCAGCTCAACGCCACCTGGCTCCAGGCAATGCCGATCACGCCGAATCTCGAGCCGGCGACAAGCAATGCGATGCCAATAATGCTTTTGACAATTTGAAGATTGAAAACCAGCCTCGAATGCCCTTGCGCCAGAAGCACATTGATATTGATGACGTGGAATGGCCATAGTACTGCTCCGACGCAGAGTACCTGCAATATAGCGGCTGCCGGCAACCATTTGTGGCCGAATACGGCTTCCACCATGGTATTGGCCACCATCGCCAAGCCAAGCATCATTGGAATATTCAGGAGCATCATGCTGCGAATGGATAGCTGCACTGCTCGCCGGAGTTTTGCCTTGTCCGTCGAAATTGCGGACAGCATCGGAAACGCGACGCGCAATAATATGGCTGAAAACATGTTGGCCGGAAATTGCTTGGTATTTTCAGCCTGGCTATAGAGCCCCAGATCTCTTGTGCTGTAGAACTTGCCTATCAGCAAGCTGTAGCCTTTGTTGTACAAAGTATCCAGCAGCGAAGCGGCGACCATATAGCCGCCAAAGCCGAATAGACTGCGCGCCGATGAAAAACGAAAGCTCAGTAGCGGTCGCCAGGAACTGAACACCCAGAGCAAAAGATTGCCGAATATGGCGGCCGATAGTATCTGCGCAACCAATGCCCAGATGCCAAAACCATTCCAGGCCAATGCAACGGCGATTGCACCGGAAGCAATATTCGACATTGCTCCGATTTTCATTTGCGTCCGGAAATCGAGCCGCTTGGTAAGCAATGCGGTATGCACGGCACCGGATGCATTGAAAATAATCGTGACCGAAACGACATAGATGATATCGACCAGCACCGGTTGGCCATAGAAGCCGGCGATGTAAGGCGCACACAGGCACAAGACAGCGGTGGCGATTGTGCTTGCCGCAAGATTGAACCAGAAAACCGTGGACTCTTCGGCATGCGTGGTGTCTTGTTTTTGAATCAGCGCCGAAGAAAAGCCGCTATCGACAACGACGGCGGAAATGCCGATGAACAAAGACAGCAACGCAATGGTTCCGAATTCCTCCGGACTTAGAAGACGCGCGAGCGCCACGGTGATGAATAATTGCAGGCCCTGCCGTAGAAAAACATCGGCAGCGCTCCACAAGGTGGCAAGAAATGCCCGTTTCTTCAGCATCAGGCTCGACAGATCAGGTAGATACTGGCGGTCAACTCGGGGTAATGCATTCCGAGCGCATAGCAGCCATCAAGATAGGCCTGGTCGATGATTTTCTGCCTGATGATGATGTCGAATTGAAAATTGGCGAATGGCTTGAAGAAAATTCCGCCGCGGGTTTCAATCTGCAGGCCGGCTTTGCGGGCATCGTTTTCGAGTGTGTCCAGACTATAGGTACAACGATGGCCATGCGCTTTTTCGCCGGCAGTGACGGATTGGTTCGATTCAATCAATCCCATTTTGACGGCAATTTGTCTTGAGGCGGCATTGGCATTGGGGACCACGATGAACAGACGTCCATTCGGACTGAGCCAACTGCGGATACGCGTGAGACATGCAACGGGATCGTCAAGATGTTCAAGTGTATGCACCAGGAAAATCGAATCGTAAACCGGATCCATGGCCGCCGTTTCGATGCTCGCATGAACGAAATTGACATGCGCAGGCACACGTTTGCGTGCGACGGCGATTAACTGGTCGGATGCCTCGATGACCGTCAGGTCCTTGAAGTGTTCGGCATAGAGCAGGGTCGAATCACCCTCGAAACAGCCCAGTTCCAGCGCCTTGCCCTGCGTGGAAAAGAAGGGCGCCAGCGTGCGCATCATGTAGCCACGGATGATGGAATCGAAATCATAGGCATATTGCCTGTGCTCGTTGTCCTGAAATTCTTCGTTATGGTTTCTCATTGCTCACCTTAGCCCTGGCCCGGTTTGTACATGCGTTTTTCCGGTGGTTGGTACCATTCATCGTGATTGGCCGGTACACGCGAGTTGTAGCCCAGCAGTTGCCGCATTTTTTCATTTGCGGGAAATGATTCACCCAGCAAGCGCGGATAATCCATCTGCTGCTTGTGGAAGGGCGGAGTAAAGGTCAGCGTCAACGCCATTCTCTGCCCATCGGTATTATTGGGTGCCGCGGAATGCCACAGATTGGAATCGAACAACATGATTGTGCCGGCGCGGCCGGTAATGCGGATAGCGTGTTGTTCAAGGTATGCATCATCCGGGCGTTCGACCGAAACATGACTGCCCGGCACCACTTTGGTGGCACCGTTTTCGACGGTGAAATCATCCACCATGACCAGCATGTTCAGCATCAGATGGAAACTTCCGGTATAGGTACGTACATCCCTGTGGAATGTTTGTCCGTGGCGGTAGGCGTCATTCGAGTAGGGAATATTATTGATGGCGCCGTAGGAATTCAGAATGTAGGGGCTGCCGAAATACGAGTGAATATAGTCGTCAAGGTAAACCGAGCTTAAAAAATCATGCAGGCTGTCGCCGCCACCGACAACATGGTGAGCAACGCCTGCCATGCCTTCACCGACGCCGTTTTTCTGCTGCCATGCTTTGCATTGTTCTATGCGCAGTGGGATGTCGTTACGCAAACGCGACAGCAGGGAGTCGGGCAGCAGATTTTCGAAAACCGAGTAGCCGGTATCGCGCATGTCTGCAATGAAATCCGACATCGGCTTTTCCATTATCTATTCCCAGTAACGGTTCAGGCTGATAATTTCACGATAACGTTCTTTCGTGGTGCCAAGCAGGATCTTGTCCCATTTCCTTCCCTGCCGGAAATACCATTTTGGCTTCTTGCCTTCGACCAGCCAGCCGCACTTGTCGACATGGAGTTTGAGCGAGGCGGTGTTGAATTCGATGATGTCGGTATCGAGCCGGTCGAGTCCCAGTTCATCGAACGCATAACGCATCAGCGCCATCAGTGCGTCGACGCCATACCCTTTGCCGCGCATATCAGTTTCGCCGAGCATGATGCCGTGGAAGGCATTTCGGTTCTTCCAATCTATCGATACCAGGTTGGCGGTACCGATCAGGCCGATACCGGGTACTTCGATCGCGAAGCGCTGGTCTTTCGATGTGCATGATAGTGATGCAAACCAGCGTTCCTGATCCTGCTCACTGGTCGGAAAATGCCAGCCACCGAGCATGTTCTGCACTTCCGGATCGTTGGCCCATTTCTGCAGAAGCGGAAGATCCTTTTTTTCGATTGCACGCAGGCAGACTTGCTTGCCGATAATATTCACGGAGAGTCCTTCGGATGGATAAGGGCTTTGCATATTTTGTGCATCTCAATATCGCCGTAACGCTGGTCGCAGGGCAAGTATAGTGTACGGTTTTGCAGCATGCTGCCAATATGGTCGTCGGCCGGAATCGATGCGTCCGGCCAGTAGGCAGGCGTAAAGATGCGCCGCGAGACCAGCTCCCGTCTCAAGGCATCGGCATCGATGTCCAGGACCGGCAAGCACAGGGGAACGGCAGCGGCCGGCAGTGGAAGCGTTCGAAAGCCTTTGTCGGCCAGAGCTGCGGACAAGGTTTGATAGTTGCTTCTGCGGCGCAGGGCAATGGCATCGAAGTCGATTGCGGCCAGCATGCTTTTTGTGATGTTGGACATGCATTGCGGCAATGGGTCTGCGAAGGTTTTTTCCGCCTCCTGATATTGCAGGTATCCCGCTTCCACTTGTCCGGCGGCGCGGGTATGCAAATGCCGTGAGCGAAATGCCGAGCCAGTTTCATCGGCAGGCAAGGGCGATGCCGGTGTGTATGGCGACAGCAGTAGGCCGCCATCGGGTACGCCGACGAACTTTCTCGGCGAATAGGCGACGCTGTAATTCGCACCCGGTTTGAAATATAGCGATTGCGAAGCATCCACCAATACTTTTTCGACACCGTATAGTTGAATGGCGGCATCGACTTCGGCAGCGCAGATTCCGAAATAGTCGACGCAGATCAGGTGATCCGTTGGGCCAAGATCGAGATCGCCCTGTACGCCGAATTTTTCGCTCAATGAATATTTTTTGATGGTGATACCGAGTGTATCCAGCATCTCGATCACTACGCCGCAAATAAAGTGTGGAACCCATACGGTGCTTGGTTTGACATGGAGCAATGCGGCCGCCATGGCGGAGCGTGCCGACTGGTAGCTTGTTGCCGACTGCTGAAGCGCCAGCCCGGAACCCTTGCCCGGCTCCAATTCGAAATAGCCGCCGATGGCATTATCGTGTGAGCTAATCATCGTATCGGTTCACGCAAATCATATTCCGCCAATATGTCGATAATCCGGTTTTCGGAATTAAACATCATCACGTCAATGATCGAAAGAAAGGGCAGGTGCGGTGAAGTAAATTGCGGGTAATTCGTGGTTCTTGCCTGCAGAAAGCCCAAACCGATTTTGTCTTCGGCAAAAGCCGCATTTTCATATAGTTCGAGTCCGCCAATCGGATTGATAAATTTGTCTGCATCCAATTGGCGGCAAATATCCACTACGCGTGCTTGCCCTTGCAGACCGGAATTATTGTCGATACTCGAGGAAGAGACGAAATTGCATTTGATCCCGAAGCGTTGTGCAAGAGCCCTCAGGATGCCGGCGTTATAGTCGGCCACATTGTCGTTTTGCGAATTCAGCAGTTCTGCTATCAGCGGGAATACGGAGCGGTAGAACGGGGCCTCCGAGTACGCGCCTTCGATCTTTCCGAGCAGCGATCGTATCTGTTCCGGCCCATGTGAATAAAAGCGTTGCCTGATCGGAAGACGATAATCGTCATGGACAATCGGAAAAGTCCACCAGGCTGCTGCATTGTCACGCAAGATCCTGTTGCGATTTATCCAGCCACCTTTCATGTACTGTGCGTCGTCGTAGAAAACGAAACAATCTGCCGCCGCCATCAGCTGGAAATAGCCGATATAAGGGAAGAAATAAGGCTGCATGATGGCAACGACCATCAGCTTGCCTGCACAACGGTCCGGATAATGCGAGAGATCACTTCGATCGCGTTCGCGGGAAGCGTGGTGCCGGTCGGCAATACGATCACCCGGTCGGCCACGATTTTAGTCCGGGGCAGAGTCTTGCCTGCATCCGGATAGAGTTCGCGATACGGTTGCATGTTATGGCAGCCCGGCCAGAAGTATTTCCGGGCAAGAATGTTTTTCGCATGCAATGCGGCGACGATTTCGTCACGCGATGCCTTGCAGCCCGGCTGGATTTCGAGGATGACATATTGGTAATTGTTTTTTTCCGTTTCGTCGAAACGCAAAATCGCGATTCCCGGCAGTTTTTCGAGTGCTTCGCAGTAGCGGTGATAATTTTTCCGGTTGGCATCGATTACCGTGTCGATGTATTCGAGATTGGTCAGCCCCATCGCGGCGCAGATTTCGACCATCTTGCCGTTGGTGCCGGGGTGGATCACGTCGTCGTATCCGACGAAACCGAAATTCCGCATCAGGCGCATTTTTTCCGCCAGCAGGTCGTTATTGGTAACGACGGCTCCGCCTTCAAAGGTGTTGAAAAATTTGGTCGCATGAAAACTCAATACTTCACATTCGCCGAAGTTGCCGATCATGGTGCCGTCCAGACTGCAGCCGAACGCGTGCGCGGCGTCGTACATCAACGCTATCTTGTGTTCGCGTGCGATGGCTTCAAGCTCAGCGTGTGGAGCGCCGCGGCCCCAGAGGTGTACGCCGATAATGCCGGTCGTGCGTTCGCTGATGGCAGCCCTGACGGCGGCAGGATCGAGGTTGTGCGTTTCAGGATCAATATCCACAAATACCGGTGTAATGCCCTGCCAATGCAATGCGTGTGCTGTCGCGATGAAAGTGTAGGAGGGGATGATAACTTCGCCCTTCAGTTCCAGCGCACGAATCGCGATTTCGAGAGCGATCGTGCCGTTGCACATTGCAACGCAGTGCTTCACACCGAGGTATTCGGCAATCCTGGTTTCAAACTCCTGCAGTACCGGGCCGTTATTGCTTAGCCATCGGCGATCGAGTATCTGTTCGACTCGCTGCATAAAGTCCTTGCGCTCGCCAATGTTCGGGCGCCCGACATGAATAGGTTCATCAAAACGCAAAGAGGGCTCGTTCTCTTCAGGTGACTGGCTTGTTTTGGTCATATGGACGGGGTGATTCACTGGTCGAATGTGAAGCAAATTCACGGGTTATCCGGGCCCTTCGTGCCTGAAGAACGATGTGCAGGAACTATGCGGGATTGCGGGTATATTTTCCATAACTTTCGGCCTTGCGGATATTCCCGCAAGCTTTGCCAAGCGGTTTTGGCTAAAGCAGGCATAAACATGCAGAATAGTAACAACATTCAGACTGCGGACCGGATAAATGCAATTGACAGCTACGATTACGCGAATTTCGAGAGCCGTGTTTCGCTTTTATATTCCGCTCGTCCGTGCCATTACACGACGTTTGCTGGCGGGTGAGCCACGCGGATTTTGTATTGCATGCAAGCGAAACGTGTTGGCGTTTCTGCCCTACAAGGGAGGAAATGCCGCGGTCCCTCCCTTGATGCTGGCCGCTGCTGCCATTGGCAGCGATGCCGACCATTTCTCGTGTCCAAAATGTCGGGCGCATGACCGCGAAAGACATCTGCTGCTATATTTTTCGAAACTCGATTTCAAGTCGCGTCTCGCAGGCAGCAGGGTGCTTCACTTTGCTCCAGAACCGGCCATCACTAGTTTTATCGAATCTGCCGCGCCATCCGAATATATTCGAGGTGATCTATCACCAGCAGGCAGCGACGTACAGCGAGTGGATCTGTGCGATATGTCCTTTGGCGATGCCAGTTTTGATTTGGTGATTGCAAACCATGTGCTTGAACATGTGGGTGAAGATGATCGGGCATTGAAGGAAATATCCCGGGTATTGTGCCCCGGCGGTATGGCGGTCTTGCAGACACCCTATGCGTCCGGATTATCCAAAACCGTTTTCGACCCTGAAACGACTGACCCGGAGCTGCGACTCCAGCTATATGGACAGGAAGATCATGTGCGCTTGTATGGCCGAGATATTTTCACGCGGTTCTCGTCATTCGGGCTTGAATCGAAAGTGCAAACTCATTCGGAATTATTGCCCGACATCGATTTCCGGATTCACGGCGTCAATCCGCTGGAACCATTGATGCTATTCGTAAAACCGGAAAAGTGATTTTTGGCTAAAGACCCGGTTGTGTTTTTCCCAGCGAACGTAGTTGTTCACGTTGCTGTTGGTTGTATCGGGCCATATTGGCTTGCAGCTTTGACAATACTTCGGCCGCTTGCTCTTTATTGTCGAGACTGTTTGCCAGTTGCCAGGCGAGTATTCCTATATCGTAATCGTAGCCGCTATCGGCAAATGCCCAATTCGCCTGCTTGAAGCCAGCGACGAGGTCGCCGCTTGAGGCCAGGAGACGTGCCGATGCGAGATGCGCTTTCCATACCCAGGGCGAGGAGGGCGGCTGTATCGTGTTGATGGCCCATTGGCTGCTGAGCAAGCCCAGCGCCTTGCGGTCCAGATCAGGACATGCGTTCACTTCGGCGGCCGCGCTGACATAACCCAGCGCCGTGCTGGCGTCTATGGTGATGCGGTCTGCGGGTATGCCTTGCAGCGTTTGCAGTTCGATTGCCGGAACCGGTTGTTGAGCGTAGCAATACGCCAGTATTCGCCACAGTTGCACGGTACGTTTTTCATTCGGAGAGGATGTTTGCATCGCGATATCGGCTTGTTCCAACGCGATATCGATACGTTTCGAGTAAAGCGCGGAAAGAAGCAGTTCAGAGCGAAGACGCGAAGATGCCGGATGGTGGGCCAAGGCATCGGTCATCAGGTTTTCATTGTTCGACCAGATACGAGCGCGCTGATAGCTGCTGAATCCGTAGAAGCTAAAAAGTACCAGAAGCGCAAAAGGTAGCGCTCGCTTGAAGACTTTTGCGAACAACTCCGGATGTTTTTTAAAGAGGCCTGCACCAAGTCCGAAAGCAGCGAGTACCAGTCCCATCGAGGGAAGGTAGTTGCGATGGGCGAAATATATTTCCAGCGAAAAAATGGACGATTCCAGTAAATGGCCAGTAAAGAAAAGGCCGATACCCATGCTGAAGCCGGGATAATTCTTTCGCAGGCGAATCGCGCTGATGATCAGCCCGATTGCCGCCAGCAGTAACCAGATTTCACGAGCCGCCAGCGCTCGCACGATCGGGAAATCATCGTTGAACACGCTTGCCGACCGCATCATGGGAAAAAAGGTGGAAGCGAAGTAGTCGGCGAGCACCGGGATTTGCGTCATCACGCGTTCGGGCATCGAAAACTCGCGGTCTATGTAACCATCAAGAACAAAGCCAGGATGAAAAGCCAGAAATGCGGCGGCAAACAGGCCTGGATAAATCACGCCGAGTCGAAATCCCCAAGTAATTATTTTTGGCCTCGGCTTTTCAATGCCGGGCCTGAAATACACCAGTTCGATAAGCAAGCAGTACAAAGGCGTCAGCAGGCCAATTTCCTTGGAGAGAATTGCCAGCAACATGAATGCGGGAAGGCCGAGCAATATTGGCCATCCAATGTTGGTTTCGTGTTCAATGCGTTCACGAAAAAGGACGTAAAGCCAACACGCCACCACTGCAAATAAGCTGGAAAGAATCGTCATTCGCTGAATCAAGTAGAAGACGGTGGCTATCTGCTGCGGCAATATAAGCCAGAGGCTCGCCGCTAAGACAGCGGCAACTTTTGCATGCTCAGACAGGTTTTGGTCGCGTTTGAAAAGGCGATGGAACAGTTTGGAAAGTACGAGGCCTGTCATCAAATGAAGAATCAAGTTTGTTAACTTCATCGGCCATACCTGGCCACCCGTCGTGATGGAGTTTGCCAAAAAACTCAAAATACTCACGGGTCGTCCGAAAGGGCCGGAACGGTTCCCGAAAATCAGTTCGTAGGTATCGGTTCTGGTGGACAGCCAGTTTCGGATGGGGTCGAGATGAATCGTGTCGTCTAAGAGCAGGGGGCCAGTCAATGCTGGCAGAAAAAAAAGTATTACTACGAAAGGCAGCAGTGAAAGGGCTTTTTTAATCATCGGGCATTCTATTATAAAAAAAGCCCCGGATAACCGGGGCTTTCGGTGTCATGAAGCTTGGACGAATTACGAACGGCAGTTCGCAGGAGCGTACTTGGCATTCAAGGTGCCGGCGGTGCCGCCGAACAACGAGGTTTTC
>Ga0208628_1000404_pt1 | contig 22475 bp, 15 predicted proteins | sample LakWasMet16_LOW5_2_FD_183864 | JGI IMG/M metagenome (GOLD analysis project Ga0208628, IMG submission 183864) | Freshwater sediment methanotrophic microbial communities from Lake Washington under simulated oxygen tension - Sediment Metagenome... | ecosystem: Environmental > Aquatic > Freshwater >... | reverse complement strand
ATTGAAGTCGGTCGGAGCAACGCCACGGCCTTGCAGGTAACGACCGGCAGGCGAGTTAGCCTTGATGTTGCCGGCAGGCGAAATATGGTCGGTGGTGATCGAATCACCAAACAGACCCAAAACGCGGGCGCCGTGGATATCGTCAATCGTGCCGACCGACATGCTCATGCCGTCGAAGTACGGCGGGTTCTTGATGTAGGTCGAATCGGCACCCCAGGCATAGCTTTCGCCATCCGGTGACGCGATTTGATTCCAGCGCGAATCCCCTTTGAAAACGTCGGCATAGTTTTTCTTGAACATGTCGGGACCGATCGTTGCAATGATCGTGTCGCTGATTTCCTTGCTGGTCGGCCAGATGTCTTTCAGATAAACCGGATTGCCGTTTTGGTCGGTGCCCAGGGCTTCCGTCGACAAATCGATATCAACCGTGCCGGCGAGTGCATACGCAACCACGAGTGGCGGCGATGCGAGGTAATTCATTTTCACTTCCGGATGCACGCGACCTTCGAAGTTGCGGTTGCCCGACAACACTGAAGCAACGGCGAGATCGTTATCGGCGATGCCTTTGGAAACTTCGTCCGGCAACGGGCCGGAGTTGCCGATGCAAGTGGTGCAGCCGTATCCCACGGTATAAAAACCGAGCGCTTCGAGATCGGCCATCACTCCGGCCTTCTTGAGGTAATCGGTAACGACCAGTGAGCCAGGGCCGAGCGAAGTCTTGACCCATGGTGCAGCCTTCAAACCTTTCTTGACCGCGTTGCGTGCCAGCAAGCCGGCGCCAAGCATCACGGCAGGATTGGAAGTATTGGTGCAGGAAGTGATGGCGGCGATAACGACCGAGCCATCGCCCAGTTCTGCATCCTGATCCTTGATGCGGATTTTTGATTTTGGTTTTGCAGCCAGATGTTCTGCCTGTGGCTGATCGCCACCTTCGGCATCGAAACGTTCAATCGTTTCGGCGCGTGGTTTGCGATTGCTGATCAAACCCGCAAGGTTCGCATTGAAGTTGGCTTTCATGTCGGTCAACAGCACGCGGTCTTGCGGACGTTTCGGGCCCGCCAGCGAAGGCAGAACCTGGCTCATGTCCAGATGCAGGGTAGCGCTGTATTCGGCTTCGTCATCGGTACGCCACAAGCCCTGCGCTTTTGCGTAGGCTTCGACCAGATTGATCAGGGTTTCTTCGCGACCCGACAGACGCAAATAATTCAGTGCTTCGTTATCGACCGGGAAAATGCCGCAGGTAGCGCCGTATTCCGGTGCCATGTTCGCAATCGTTGCTCGGTCGGCGAGCGGCAGATGATTCAGGCCGTCACCATAGAATTCAACGAATTTACCGACGACGCCGAGGCTGCGCAGCATTTGAGTAACTGTCAGCACCAGATCTGTCGCCGTGGCGCCTTCCGGCAATTTGCCGGTCAGTTTGAAACCGACGACTTGCGGAATGAGCATCGAGCTAGGTTGGCCGAGCATCGCCGCTTCCGCTTCGATACCGCCAACGCCCCAGCCCAATACGCCGATACCGTTGATCATCGTGGTGTGCGAATCGGTACCGAAAACGGTATCCGGGAAAGCGTGCAGAACGCCGTCAATTTCGCGTTCCATCACCACGCGCGCAAGGTTTTCCAGGTTGACCTGATGCACGATGCCGGTGTTTGGCGGAACGACTTTGAAATTATTGAACGCTTTTTGGCCCCAGCGCAGGAAGCTGTAACGTTCACCGTTACGGGCGAATTCGATTTCGCCGTTTTCATCGAGCGAGCTGGGTTTGCCGAAAGAATCCACTTGCACGGAGTGGTCGATTACCAGTTCCGAAGGAATCAAAGGATTGATATTGGAAGCAGAGCCGCCGAGTTTGACAACCGCATCGCGCATTGCCGCCAGGTCAACGACGCAGGGAACGCCGGTGAAATCCTGCAGCACCACGCGCGCAGGCATGAAGGCAATTTCGGTATCCGGTTCTTTCTTCGCGTCCCACTGTGCAATCGCTTCGATGGATTCTTTCGTGACCGAAACGCCGTCTTCGCAACGAAGCAGGTTTTCGACCAGAATCTTGATGGAATAGGGCAGGCGGGCCAGATTGTATTTTTGGCCTAATTTCGCAAGCGAATAGATGGTGTAGGACTTGCCATTGACGCTGAGTTGATCGCGTGTGGCGAAGGAGTCGGACATGAAAGGCTCCTGAAAGGGATTGGCTGAAGTATTTTGCTGAAATCAAACGGAAAGCTCGCGTTTGAACAGCGATATTATGCCCGAAATCTGTCTCTTTTGCCTCAGGTGAAACGTACTTTTTTGAAGTTTTTACTGCAATTGGCACATGCTTCAGCGCTGTTCGCAGATTTTCGTGATGCTATCCTTTGGTATTCCTTCATCTGTAAATTCCCCGATGTCGACAAAACCTCCCCTCAGTGGTGTCGTGATCACAAAAAACGAAGCTGACCGCATCGTCAGGTGCGTGAAATCCTTGTTGAAGATATGCCGGGAAGTGGTCGTGCTTGATTCCGGTTCCAGCGACGATACCGTTCGCCTGGCCCGCGAAGCCGGTGCGCGAGTCGAACATCAGGATTGGCTTGGCTTTTCGGCACAAAAAAACGCGGTGATTGAACTGGCCAGCCAGCCCTGGGTTTTCCTGCTGGATGCCGATGAGTGGTGCGAGGACAATGATATTGCGCGGCTTCAAAATTTGATCGCATCTCCTCAGTTTGAAAATGCCGATGTCTGGAATTGCCAGCGGCAGACCTATTTTCTGGGTAAATCATTGTCGTTCGGCGGCCGTGAAAAAGAGCCGGTTGAGCGGGTATTCCGCAATAATCTTCGATATTTGCCGGCACACGTACACGAAAAACTGGATTTGAGTAATCAGAGAGTCAAATCCGCCAATATTAGAATTCAGCACGATACCGCCCGGAGTTACCGGGAATATTCCACGAAGCTGGATGGTTATGCCGCGCTATTCGCCGAGCAAAATGCCCACAAGGCAAAAAAAGCCTATGCTGGCCAGTCAGTCATCCACGCATTTTTCTATCTTCTGAAAAACTATATTTTTCGAGGCGGTTTTCTGGATGGAAAACAGGGCTTCTACTACCATTGGCTGCATGCCCGTTATGTGTGGATGAAATACAAACTTTTGGCTGATAAAGCCCGTACAACCACTAATTAGGAGCTTTCCATGTGGTATCTGATTATCGGCACCGATGTTGAAAACTCGCTGGAAAATCGCATCGCGGCAAGACCCGCACACCTTGCTCGTTTGCAGGCTTTGGTGAATGCCGGGCGTTTGAAAATTGCCGGTCCCTTGCCCGCGATCGATTCGGAAAATCCCGGTCAGGCCGGTTTTACCGGCAGTGCGATCATTGCTTCGTTCGAGAATCTTCAGCAGGCTCAGGCCTGGGCACTTGAAGATCCGTATCTCGAAGCCGGCGTTTACGCCAAAGTCGAAGTCAGGCCATTCAAATTGGTGTTGCCGTGAGTGATCGAGTCGAAAAAATCCGGTTGGCGATTGAAGCTGCATTGAAACCGGCGAGTCTGGAAATTATCGATCAAAGCCATCGTCACGCCGGACATGCCGGTGCACGTGATGGCCGAGGTCATTTTGATGTCCACATCGTCAGCGATGCCTTCAAAGGAAAGCTGCCGCTGGCTCGGCATCGACTGGTATTTTCCGCCGTCGGCAATTTGATGGAAACCGACATCCATGCCTTATCAATCAAGGCTTTAAGCACCGATGAGATTTAGTGTTTGATTTGAGCTTCACGTAGCTCTGATATCGGGCTTTGACGCTGTTATACTCGTATCCGGTCGCCGCGACATAGCTAGTAGTTCGCATGAACTTATTGTCATAAGCTATTGATATCGTGGTTCTTTATTTACTAGCTGGGGTTCGCCCCAGTGCCGGCTTTGTGCCGGACAACTTCAAAATAGTGTTCAAAAAAAATGCGCCTTTCCACCATCAAGCTCTCCGGCTTCAAATCCTTCGTTGACCCTACCGTTATGCATCTCCCCACCAATATGACGGGTGTGGTGGGTCCTAATGGCTGCGGCAAGTCCAATATCATCGATGCCGTGCGTTGGGTGATGGGCGAAAGTTCGGCCAGCCGCCTGCGTGGCGATTCGCTGACCGACGTGATTTTCTCCGGCTCCTCGACCCGCAAGCCAGTCAGCCAGGCCATCGTCGAACTGATTTTCGATAACTCCGAAGGTACCGTTGGCGGCGAATATGCCCGTTATGCCGAAATTTCGGTCAAACGCAGTGTTAGCCGCGATGGCCAGTCCAACTATTACTTGAATGGTGCCCGCTGCCGTCGGCGCGATATCACCGATCTGTTTTTGGGTACCGGTCTGGGAGCCCGCAGTTATTCGATTATCGAGCAGGGCATGATCAGCCAGATCATCGAGGCCAAACCCGAAGATCTGCGTGTGTATCTGGAAGAAGCCGCCGGCATCTCGAAATACAAGGAACGCCGCAAGGAAACCGAATCGCGTATCAAGTCAACCCGCGAAAATCTGGATCGTTTGAACGATTTGCGCGAAGAAATCGACAAACAGCTGGAACATCTGAAACGCCAGTCGCGCGCCGCCGAACAATATCAAACCCTGCAAGTGGATCGCCGCGAAAAAGATGCGCAAGTCAAAGCACTTGAATATCGTCGTCTCGATACCGAATCGAGTGCATTGCGTGAATCGCTGACGACTGACGAAGTGAAATTGCAGGAAATCCTCGCCGCCCAGCGTAGCGCGGAAGCACAAATTGAAACCTGCCGCAGCCAACACACCGAAGCCAGCGAAAAGCTGGGCAAAGTCCAGGCCGAAGGCTATCGCGTAAGCGGCGAATTGGCCCGGATCGAGCAGCAAATCCAGCATCAGCACGAACTCACGCAACGCTTGGCAACCGCCAAAATCGAAGCACAAACGGCATTTGCACAACTCGGTGAACACATTACCGGCGATGAAGCGCAAATGAGCGAACTTCAGATCGCGACCGCAGAAGCCGAACCGCAACTGGCGACTTTGCAGGAAGAAGATGCTGGACGCCAGGAAGCCTTACGCAATGCCGAACAAGCCTTGCAGGATTGGCAAACGCGTTGGGATGCCTACGCCCGCAACCATTCCGAGGCTGCACGTTGGGCCGATGTCGAACGCACCAAGATTGAATATCTTGAAAAGCAGACGCTCGATGCCGCCAAGCGCAATGAAATTCTGTCGAACGAACGAGTTGGCCTGGATACCGATGCGATTGTGTCTGCCCTCGCGACCATGAGCGCCGAGCACGACACCAAGAAAGCCAGCCTCGATGAATTGTCGGAACAACTGGAAACCCGAAAAGCCAATCTGCAAACGTTGCAGGAACAGCAACGCGCCGGCCAGAACGAATTGTCGGAAACCCGCAAGCAAATTCAAACCGCGCGTGGGCGTTTGGCATCGCTGGAAGCATTGCAACATGCGGCTTTGGGCCAGGAAAAAAATATCGCGCTCGATTGGTTGAAGGCACAGGACATTCACGGCAACACCCGTCTCGGCGAAGCATTGACTGTCGAAGCTGGCTGGGAAACGGCCGTTGAAACCGTGCTTGGCAGCCTGCTGGAAGCCGTGACCGTCGATTCGCCCGAGCAATGGCTGGAAGCCCTGTCGAGTCTGTCGCAAGGTCGCGTTGCGCTGATTTCATCCGAACAAAATAATGATGCCGTCGCCGCCAATTCACTGGCAGCGAAAGTGCAGGGCCCCGCTGCGGTAAAACGTTTGTTGGCCAATATTCTGGTGGCTGAAAATGCCGACGCTGCGAAACGCATGTTGTCGTCACTACAAGATGGCCAGGCAGTCATTACCCAAAGCGGTGAATGGCTGGGACAAGGCTGGGTACGCGTTACCCGCAGCGGTGAAGCACAGCAAGGCGCACTCGCCCGCGAAAACGAAATCAAGCAATTGCGCAGCGATATCGAAAATCTCGCGAAAAAAGAACAGCTGACCAATGAAGCGCTGACATCGATGCGCGACAAATTGTTGGAAGCCGAACAACTGCGCGAAGATGCACAACGCAGCTTGTATTTAAATCACCGCAGCGTTTCCGAACTCGCTGGTTCGCTGCAAGGACAAAAAAGCCGTCTCGATTCGGCGCAGGCACGTGTCGCCCGCATCGATGCAGAAATCGCGCAATTGACTCAAACACTGGAAGAATCGCAAACGCAAGTGGGCGAAGCACGAGTTCGTCTCGAAAAAGCCGTCGGCTCGATGGGAGACCTTGAAGCCGAACGTCTGCGTCTGGACAACGAGCGCAAAGACCTGACGCTTGCCCGAGATACAGCGCGCAACGTCGCGCGTGAATCACGCGACCATGCGCATCAATTGGCGCTCAGCCTTGAATCGCAACGCACGAAAGTAAATGGCCTGATGCAATCTCTGGCCCGCATGGGCAGCCAGCGCGCACAACTTGAAATTCGATTGTCCGAATTGAACGCCCAATTGGCCGAAGGCGATGCCCCGGTACTGAAACTGCAAGCCGAGCGACAAGCAGTTCTGGACCAACGTGTCATCGTTGAAAAAGACCTCGCGGCGGCTCGTTCGGCGCTCGACGGCATCGAAAACGAAATGCGTAAATATGAACAGACCCGTCAACAGTCTGACCAATTGGCGCTCGCCCAACGCGAAGCGATCAACAAGCGTCGTTTGGCCGAGCAGGCTTTCGTGTTGAAATCCGAACAGTTGTCCGAAGCCATCGTGGCGGCCGGTCTGGAGCTCGATGCCGTATTGCAAACATTGACGGAAAATCTTGATCTGGAAGTGCTGCAAAAGAATCTGCAAGACATCGACAACAAGATGCGTCGTCTGGAACCGGTCAATCTGGCCGCGATTTCCGAATATCAGGAACAAAGCACGCGCAAAACCTATCTCGACAGCCAGAACGAAGATCTGGTCAGTGCCTTGACTACGCTCGAAGACGCGATCAAGAAAATCGATCGCGAGACCCGTGGCCGTTTCAAGGAAACTTTCGATCGCGTCAATCAGGGTGTGCAGGAATTGTATCCACGCCTGTTTGGTGGTGGTCATGCCTATCTGGAACTGACTGGTGAAGATTTGCTCGATACCGGTGTTTCGATCATGGCGCGTCCGCCCGGCAAGCGCGTGTCGAATATTTCACTCTTGTCCGGTGGTGAAAAAGCATTGACAGCGGTTGCGCTCGTGTTCGCGATCTTCCGTTTGAATCCGGCACCGTTCTGTCTGCTGGACGAAGTCGATGCACCGCTCGATGAAGCCAACGTCGGTCGTTTTTCGGCGATGGTGCGCGAGATGAGCGAGAAGGTTCAGTTCCTGTTCGTCACCCATAACAAGGCGACGATGGAAGCGGCAAGCCAGTTGAGCGGCGTTACGATGCGCGAGCCTGGCGTGAGCCGCTTGGTGTCGGTGGATCTGGATGAAGCATCGCGCTTGGTTGGCGCAGCCTAAGGAGATTTGAATAATGGATGGATTGAGCGATACCGCGCTGCTTCGAATCGGCATTGCCGTTGCCTTCATTATTCTCGTTGCTGTCATTTTATTCAGCAGTCGCAAAAAACCGGAGCAGGGTATTCGCACCAGTCTGCAGGATGATGGTGTCTCGAAACGCATGGAACCGACGCTCAAGGATTTGCTTGAAGCCGAAGAAAGCGGTGAAACCGTCTCCGGCGAACACGCCAACGATGACAGCGAAAAACAGAAATCCGGCTATCTCGACGTCGGCGCCAGGCCGCATAAAGACTTCGATAAAGTCGTTAGCTTGTTGCTTGCCGCACGCGCCGGTCAAACCTTGCAAGGCCCAGACCTGGTAGTTGCTGCAGAAAAAGCCGGTCTGATTTACGGCCATCGAAATATTTTTCACCGCATGGTGGACAAGAATCACGAGCAGGGTCCGATTTTCAGCGTTGCCAATCTCGTGCAGCCGGGTATTTTCGATTTGCGCACGATCAAGGAACTCAAGACGCCTGGCATTCATTTCTTCATTACCCTGCCGGGTCCTTCCAGCGCACTCGATGCCTGGGATGCGATGCTGCCGACCGCACAGCGCATGGCGGAACTACTTGACGCAGTCGTATTGGATGACCAGCGCAATGCGCTCGGCCGTCAACGTATTTCCCATATTCGCGAAGAATTGCGTACCTACGATCGCCAGCGCGAAAAACTGAATATCAAGCCTGGCAAATAACATAGCCCGGGTCATGGCTCTATCTGACCCGGGGTTGTCCAAGGCTACCCGGAACATTAAAGTGTGGTATCCAATAAACCGCTCGTGATGATCGGCGAATCGAGAGCGAAGTTCGAACAAAAATTTCGAACCCTCGTGTCGATATCGCTGATTCTCCCGGGTCAGATAGAGCCATGACCCGGGCTACGAGACGAAAATCCAATGCAAATTTCCGAACGTATTCTTCAATTGAAAAAACTGATTGAGGACGCGAATCACCAATACCATGTGTTGGATGAGCCGCAAATCACCGATCTTGAATATGACTTGCTGGTCCGGGAACTTGAAGCGCTCGAACAAAAGCATCCGGAACTGAAAACCAGCGATTCGCCAACCCAGCGAGTAGGTGCAGCGCCTTTGCGCCAGTTTTCGCAGGTGCAGCATGAGGTTCCGATGCTGTCGTTGAACAATGCGTTCAGCGACGATGAAATTTTCGATTTCGTAAAACGCATCAACGACACTCTGAATATCGAAGAGCCATCGTTTTCGGTCGAGCCGAAGCTGGATGGATTGGCGATCAGCCTTCGTTACGAGAACGGCTTTTTCGTGCAGGGCGCAACCCGTGGTGACGGCGCTACCGGTGAAGATGTCACTGTCAATCTTCGTACCATCAAGGCTATTCCATTGCATTTGCGAGGCGTTGCGCCGGAAGTTCTCGAGGTTCGCGGCGAAGTTTTCATGCCGCGTGCCGAGTTCGAAGCATTCAATGAACGTGCACGCGAACGCGGGGAAAAAACTTTGGCCAATCCACGCAATGGCGCGGCAGGTTCGCTGCGTCAACTGGATTCAAAGATTACCGCTTCAAGACCCCTGAGTTTTTATGCTTACGGTCTCGGAAAAGTTAGCGGATGGCAACTTCCTTCGACACATTCTGAAATGCTGCAGGCGCTTAAATCCTTTGGCTTGCCGGTTAGCCCGGAAGTTTCGACCGCAAAGGGCGCTGACGGATTACTGTCGTATTTTAAAAATATCGGTGAACAACGCGACAAGCTTCCTTACGATATCGATGGCGTCGTATACAAGCTTGATCGATACGATCAGCAAAATGCGATGGGTTTCGTTTCTCGTGCGCCGCGTTGGGCCATAGCCCATAAATTCCCGGCGCAGGAACAACTCACCACGGTTGAAGCGATTGATTTGCAGGTTGGGCGCACTGGTGCCATTACGCCGGTTGCCCGTTTGAAGGCGGTCAATGTTGCCGGCGTGGTCGTGACCAATGCGACTTTGCATAACGCAGACCAGATCGCTCGCCTGGATGTTCGGATTGGCGATACCGTGATTGTTAGACGTGCGGGCGATGTGATTCCGGAAGTCGTCAGCGTGATGATGGATAAGCGTCCAATGCAGGCGAATGGCGAACCATTGCATTTGCCGTTTGCTTTTCCGAGGCTGTGCCCCGTGTGCGGCTCCGATGCCGTGCGCGAAGAAGGCGAAGCGGTCTTGCGTTGCACGGGCGGCTTGTTTTGTCAGGCGCAGCGTACTCAGGCCGTCATTCATTTCGCCTCGCGCCGTGCGATGGATATTGATGGTCTGGGCGATCGCATTATCGAAGCGTTGGTCGATTTCGCTTATCTGAAATCGGTCGCCGATTTGTATTCACTAACGCTGGAAGATTTGCTGGAAATGAAACGCCGCAGCGACGAGCGAGAGGGCAATACGCCTGAAACCGTGAAGCAGGGCAAGGTGGCAACCAAGTGGGCCGAAAATATACTGGCGGCAATTGCCAAAAGCAAAAATACAACACTCGAGCGTTTGCTTTTTGCCCTGGGTATTCGTGATGTCGGCGAATCTACCGCAAAAACGCTGGCAAAATTTTTCGGTGCGCTTGATCCAGTCATGAATGCCGATCTGGACGCCTTGATGCAGGTGCCCGATGTCGGGCCCATAGTCGCCAAACGCATCGTGAATTTTTTCCATGAACACCATAATCGCGAAGTGATTGCCGGCTTGCGAGCTGCCGGTGTGGTTTGGCCGGAAGGTGCGCCGCAACGCAGTGTCGAAGGGCCGCTGGTCGGCAAGACCGTTGTCTTGACGGGTGGTTTGAGCAGCATGTCGCGCGATGAAGCCGGCGATAAGTTGGAAGCACTCGGGGCCAAGGTAGCCGGCAGCGTTTCAAAGAAAACGAGTATAGTGATTGCAGGTGAAGCCGCCGGTTCCAAGCTCGAAAAAGCGAAGGAATTGGGCGTTGAGATCTGGGATGAAAACCAGTTGATCGATTTCCTGTCGAAGCAGGGTTAAGTCTTCATTTGCTATGGTCAGTGGTACAGGAGAACGCATCATGAAAGACTGGAAACCCACTGCTAATCTCAAAGCTCTCCGCATACGCGCCGAATTGATGGCGATGATTCGCCAGTTTTTTGCCGATCGCAACGTGCTCGAAGTCGAAACCCCGATTCTGTCGCAAGCTGGTAATACCGATGCGAATATCGAAAGCTTCCAGTTGCAATTCAATGGCCATAAATCAGCTGGCTCGGGGCTGCGCTGGTTGCGCACGTCACCAGAATACGCACTGAAACGCATGGTGGCGGCGGGTGTTGGCGATTGCTACGAGCTTGGCCGCGTGTTCCGGAACGGCGAATCGGGCAAGCGGCACAACCCGGAATTCACGATGTTGGAATGGTATCGGGTCGGTTGGAACCACAATCAATTAATGGATGAAACCGCCGAACTGGTCCGTGCCGCAATGCATCTGGCTGGCAAGAAGGCGACCGTTCGCGATATCAGTTTCCGGCAGTTGTATCAGGATAAATTCGGTTTCGATCCACTAACGGTACATGAAGCCGAGTTGCGTGGACCATTGGCAGTTTATGACATCGACCCGACCGGCCTGACTCGCGATGACTGGCTGGATTTATTGATGACGCACTTGATTCAGCCAAGCATTCCCGCCAACCGGATTTTGATGGTTTACGACTATCCAGCCAGCCAATGTGCATTGGCAAAATTACGCCCTGATGATGTTGCGGTCGCCGAGCGTTTCGAGGTCTATGTCGGACCTTCGGAAGTGGCTAACGGTTATCACGAACTGACCGATGCCAACGAGCAGCGCGAACGTTTCGGCAAGGATTTGGCCAAGCGCCAGAAACGCGCACAAATCCAGGCGCCCGTTGACGAACGTTTGCTTGCAGCACTACCTAAAATGCCAAGCTGTGCCGGTGTGGCCCTTGGCGTTGATCGTTTATTGATGGCGATGATGGGAAGTGACCGCATTCAGGACGTAATCGCATTCCCGTTTGATCGTGCCTGATTACTCCGCCGATACTTTCTCGACGACCAGTTTTTCCGCGATCGCATAACGGTCGCGGCCGGTTCTTTTAGCTTGATACAAGGCGCTATCGGAAGCACCGATCAATTGATCGGGTTCGTTGCTGTGATCCGGGAAAACCGCAATACCGATCGAGGTAGTGATTTGCGGCAACATCTGGCCGTCATGCATCACTTCAAGCTTTCGGGTGGCTTCAAGTAACTCCGTCGCACGTCGGGTGGCTATTTCCTGATCCATTTCCGGCATGATCAGGATGAATTCTTCACCGCCCAATCGACAGGCAATATCCTCGTTTCGGACACTGCCTTGCAACATCCGCGAGAATGCGACCAGCAGGGAATCGCCGGCCTGATGGCCCAGCGTATCATTGAAAATCTTGAAGTGATCAAGGTCGAGCACCATCACCGACAAGGGTAATTTGCGGCGCCGGCAACGTGCCATTTCACGGCCCAGCGATTCGGTCAGGTAACGCCGATTGAAGAGGCCAGTCAACGGATCGCGGACGGAGAGATCACGCAAATGCTGCCTCAATTTCAGATTCGCCAATGCGAGTGCAAGTTGTTCGGCTGCCGCAATCGCAACCGATAATTTCGGAAACGAACCATGACCCGACGTGCTCAGATAAAGCCAGCCAAGCGATTCGCCTTGGGCCGTGAGCGGTATGCAGGCGGAACTGAGTACGTCCAGACCTTCGGGCAATTCGATGTGGGCACAGGCGCTGCCGGGAGCATCGCTATGGCTTAGATGTACACGTTTGCGTTGCAATGCCCAACAATCGCGATGATGTGCCTGCATTTTAGTATTGCCGACATGAATGCCCCAGAGGTGGGTAGCTTCTGCCAGACCTTCACCATCAATCAGGGGGTAAATCGTGCCGGCGCTGCCCGGCAAAAGCTGGGCCAGCAATTGCTGGCTGACCTGCAGAATCTCGGCCAGATCCGTGCAGCCATGCAATAAATTGCCGTAGCGGCCAAGCTGGCTGAGTTCACGCGCCATGACTTCGCGTTCTTCGCTCAGTATTTCAATCTGGACTTTGGCCGCAACGATTTCTTTTTCGTGGTCTCGTTGCGCACTCGAGAACTTTGAAAAAAGCCAGAATAGGTAGGCAATCAAAGCGATCGATATTGAAGCCAGAGTCCAGTGCCAAACCGCATCAAGATTTATGACGGCCATCAACGTCACGCTGCCGAACAGGACTGCCGAGGCAAGCCAGAAATGGGGGCGGAATGATGACGGAGTAGGCATGTTATCGCTCATGTCGACACCATAGAACGAAAGAGGGGATCAAGACAATCTAGGGCGTCACATTTAACGCAATGAGAGTCGGACATTGCAATTATTCATTCATTCACGTCCACAATTCATCACCCCTTAAGCTTGCATATCGATACCGGGAAAATAAGACTGGCGTCATGCACTGTTGCCATTATCCTCTACCCCATGACTGGAACGGGACCTGCTGCTACAAATCTTTGGCAACACGCGCTGGTGTTGATTCTCGTTATAGGCTCGCTGTTGCTCTTGATGATGCAGGCTCCAATCAAGCAAGACCTTGCGTATCATCAATTTATCGATGCCCGCACAATGTTCGGCATTCCGAATTTCCATAACGTGATATCGAATATTCCGTTCCTGCTGATTGGCATTATCGGCAGCATTTTTTGTTATCGGAAAATGACCGGCTCATCTCAAATGGCCTGGCTGATTTTCTTTATGGGCATCGCGTTGGTGGCGCTTGGTTCGGCTTACTATCATTTGGAGCCGGGTAATGAACGTTTGTTGTGGGACAGGTTGCCGATGACAATCGGTTTTATGGGCTTATTCGCAGCCTTGCTCGGCGAATTGGCAGAGCCGCGGCTTACGCGGCTGCTTCTGTTGCCCCTGGTTGCCGTTGGCATTGGAAGCGTATTGATCTGGCATTGGAACGACGATCTCAGGCTCTATGTGTGGGTGCAGTTCATGCCGCTACTGGTGATTCCGGCATTGCTAATGCTTTACAGAAAGCCTTATTCGCATTTGTATTTGCTTGTGCTGGCTCTGGTGTTTTATTTGTTGGCCAAGTTGCTCGAAGCTTTTGATGCGCAGATTTTTTCATTACTGCAGTATGAAATGGCAGGACATGCGATTAAACATGTGTTTGCGGCGATTGGCAGCGCGATGATTTTATGGATGTTGCGGATTAGAAAATCGCTTGAATGATTTGCCCGGAACGCCTTCGGCTATGAACCTCGACGGCAGAACCTGAATCATTGTGCTCGAACGAACCATGTTGTATATCTGCTCAATATTTAAAAACGGATGATTCCAATGCTTGTTCGAATCGGTTTTTTCCTGATGTTGGTATCGGCATCAATCACGCTCTCGGCAGGCGAAAAGCCAGCTCGCGATTTACTTGATCCGAATATCAGCTATGTCGTTTCGGGTTATGGCGAAACAAGCGGACAGTTCCGGGTAGTGGTAACGAACATGGGCTGGGAGCATGTCAGTTCGAGGGTTCGGCTGGAATGGTTGGCAGAGGGGCCTAAACAAGCATGGATTATTCAAAAAAGCATGCCGATAGCCGAATTTGATGACCGGATGTTATCGATTGGAATGCCGCTGTGGTCAGCGGAGAAGTCGCAAATCACGATCACTGCGACGCATACCTATTCGTCGGAAGCATACAAATTCACTCTGACGCCCTTGGCTCCGGGACAATATGAGTTAAGAGCGGAATAGACGGCAGGCTATATTTTTTTTCTGGCCTGCTTTTTTGCTGCCGATTTTCGGACCACTTTAACAACGGTTTTTTTGGTGGCTTTCGGCTTTGGAACTTTTGCCGGTTCGGAAACCTGTTTTGGTCCTGCATTCATCGCTGCAACAGCAGCCCGTTTACCCCAGGCGGTCGCGAACTTGAGTGGCGGCAACGCCAGTGATAAAGCTTCCGCGCTCCAGCTTTTCAAGGTGCTGGGTGCCATTTGCAAAGCATCCGCCAACGGAGCCGGTAGCCAATCTGCACCAGCCTTGCGCAAGCGGCAAACCGAGTCGGCATAACGACCAGCCGCCCAGGTTGCGGCAATGGCTTTCGAACACGCAGTCACCAAGGGTTCCAGAGGTGTGTAGCGCATCAGCGGAATCACGAATGGCTTCGGTAACCAGGCTTTCAAGACGGCATACAAACCTTCTTGCGTAGCGAGCGGGGTCAACACGCTCTGGGTTTGGGCAACGGCGAGAATCCCTTCGATTTCCCATCCTGCCGGTTTGAGCCGATAGCGCGAATAAATCTCTTTCACGAGCAAACGCTGAATGCGTTCCGGGGCATCGCCGCGGGCGGCGCGAGTAATGGGTGCAGGCAAGAATGGTTTGAGTAATGGCAATCGCTCGACTGCGACTTGCAGTGCTGCAGCAGCGCCGGCTTTTACGCATGAGGTATGCAATAAGGTTTCGATGCCGGTATCAGGTGCATCTTTGTTGGCTGTTTTCTTGCTCATTCGCGAAGCATAACCCGAGTCTGTAAACTAAGTAAGCTATCGAAAAGCCGTCGTTCCCGCGCAGGTGGGAATCCAGAATGCATGAAGTCACCGGGTTCTTGTATGCGCGCGAATGACGACTTCCCGATAATTCAGAATTTCTCCAAAACTTGCTCCAAGGAATGAACATGGATTTTGACCGTTACGACCGCATTCGGCCGATTCGCTGGCAAGGCGATCACCTGAGTTTGCTGGATCAACGTTATCTGCCGTTTGACGTCGGTTATCTCGATTGCAAGGATAGCGCGGCAGTTTGTCAGGCCATTCGTGATTTGGTGGTTCGCGGTGCGCCTGCGATAGGCATAGCGGCTGCCTGGGGCGTGGTTTTGGCCGGGCAGAAAATTTCGGCCGCCAACGGTGCCGAAGCCATGCAGAAACTTGATACTGCCTTGAATGAACTGAATGCCTCGCGACCCACTGCAGTCAATTTGATGTGGGCGATTGCCCGCATGCGTGACGCATTGGCAAGAGCGGGAGCGAACTGGCAGCAAGTACTCGAGCAAGAGGCGCATGCCATCGAAGTCGAAGATCTGGCCGCCAATCGCCATATGGGCGTGTTGGGAGCCAATTTAATCCTGCCTGGTTCGGGAGTGCTGACCCACTGCAATACCGGCTCGCTTGCAACTGCCGGTTTCGGTACGGCGCTTGGCGTCATACGTGCAGGTGTTGCGATGGGCAAAATCGCCAAGGTTTTTGCGAGCGAAACCAGGCCTTGGCTTCAAGGTGCGCGTTTGACCGCCTGGGAGCTTCTGCAGGACGGAATTCCAGCCACTCTCATTGCCGATGGAGCAGGCGCCCACTTGATGAAAACCGGCGCCGTGCAATGGCTAATCGTGGGAGCAGATCGGATCTGCGCCAATGGCGATACGGCAAACAAAATCGGTACTTATCACCATGCCATCGCGGCGAAATACCATGGCGTAAAAGTGATGGTGGTCGCTCCAAGCTCTACCGTTGATATGCAAACAGCCAATGGCGACCTGATCCATATCGAGGAGCGCGATCCGGCCGAATTGCTGTCCAGTAACGGCAAGCGAACGGTCGCCGAAGGTGTCCAGGCCTTCAATCCCGTGTTCGACGTAACGCCGGCGGATTTGATTGACGCCATCATTACCGAAAAGGGCCTGATTGAACGGCCGAATCTGCAAAAAATGGCCGATGTTTTTTCGGCAAAGTCAAGCGCTTGAGAGGCTTCTGATTAAAGCGTTTTATAGTCCTTGAGCATCACCTGCAAATCGCAAAATCGGTTATAATTTCCTGTCGTTTTCATTAGCGATTTTCCGGCCGTTTTTTGGCCGGAAATAACGCTCGTTTCTAGCCAACACGGAACCCTCAATGTCAGATCTCGCAAAAGAAATTATTCCGGTCAATCTTGAAGATGAAATGCGTCGAAGCTACCTCGACTACGCCATGAGCGTGATCGTGGGACGCGCCTTGCCGGATGTCCGCGATGGTCTCAAACCCGTTCACCGCCGCGTACTTTTCGCGATGCATGAACTCGGTGCGCACAGCAACAAACCCTATTACAAATCAGCCCGTATCGTCGGTGACGTTATCGGTAAATACCATCCACACGGTGATACCGCGGTTTACGATACGCTGGTCCGCATGGCGCAACCGTTCTCGCTGCGCTATATGCTCGTGGATGGCCAGGGTAACTTCGGTTCGGTCGATGGTGACTCGCCGGCAGCGATGCGTTACACCGAAGCTCGCATGTCGCGTCTCGCACATGAATTGATGGCCGATATCGACAAGGAAACCGTCGACTTCCAGCTCAATTACGATGAAAAAGAATACGAACCCACCGTCATGCCGACGCGGGTGCCCAACTTGCTGGTCAATGGTTCGACCGGTATCGCGGTCGGTATGGCAACCAACATCCCGCCGCATAATCTGACCGAAGTGATCAATGCGACCGTCGCCTTGATCGACGATCCGGAATTGGGCATAGGTGATTTGATGCAGCACATTCCCGGCCCGGATTTCCCGACTGCCGGCATCATCAACGGCTCGGCGGGTATCCATGCCGCTTATCACACCGGTCGCGGTCGCGTGCGCATGCGCGCCAGGGCGAGCATCGAAGTGAATGAAGACAATAATCGCGAGTCGATTATCGTTACCGAATTGCCGTATCAGGTAAATAAAGCGCGTTTGATCGAAAAAATTGCCGAGTTGGTAAAGGAAAAGAAACTCGAAGGCCTGACCGAATTGCGCGACGAGTCCGACAAGGACGGGATGCGGATTTACATGGAAGTCAAACGCGGCGAATCGGCCGAAGTCATCCTGAACAATCTGTACCAGCAAACCCAGATGGAATCGGTGTTCGGCATCAATATGGTCGCGCTGGTCGATGGCCGTCCGCAAATCCTGAACCTGAAACAAATTCTCGAAGCGTTCATTCGCCATCGCCGCGAAGTGGTTACCCGTCGTACTATTTTCGAATTGCGTAAAGCCCGTCATCGCGCCCATATTTTGGAAGGTTTGACGGTTGCGCTGGCAAACATTGATGAAATGATCGAGCTGATCAAAACATCGTCGAGCCCGCAAGTCGCAAAAGAACGCATGTTGGCAAAAGTGTGGGAACCGGGTCTGGTTCGAGCATTGTTGTCGGCGGCCGGTGCAAACGCTTCGCGTCCGGAAGATCTGGAAGACGAATTTGGTCTGTCCGATGCCGGTTACCGTTTGACCGAAGTACAGGCGAAAGAAATTCTCGAAATGCGTCTGAACCGTTTGACCGGTTTGGAACAGGAAAAACTTACCGACGAATACAAGCAACTGCTCGAAGTGATTCGTGCATTGATCGAAATTCTGGAAAATCCGAATCGCCTGCTCGAAGTCATCCGCACCGAACTGGCGAATCTGAAAGAAGAATTCGGCGATGTTCGCCGTACCGAAATCCGCCCAAGCGAAGAAGATCTGGATGTGCTGGATTTGATCGTTTCGGAAGATGTAGTCGTTACGCTTTCACATTCCGGCTATGCAAAACGCCAGCCGGTCACCGCATATCGCGCCCAAAAACGCGGCGGCAAGGGTCGTTCGGCGACTGCAGTGAAAGACGAAGATTTCATCGAGCGCCTGTGGGTCGTCAACACGCATGACACCTTGTTGACGTTCACCAGCGCCGGTCGAGTGTTCTGGTTGAAAGTTTATCAATTGCCGGATGCCGGCCCGAATTCCCGTGGTCGCCCGATCATCAACTGGATTCCGCTGGAAGAAGGCGAAAAAGTGCAAGCCGTTCTGCCAGTACGCGAATTTACCGAAGATCAATTCGTGTTCTTCGCGACCCGCGACGGCACCGTCAAGAAAACACCGCTGACCGAATACTCGCGTCCGCGTGTGAATGGTATCTGGGCGATCAGTCTGGATGAAGGCGATGGTCTGGTGGATGTGCAACTGACTCACGGCAAATGCGACATCATGATGTTTGCTTCCAACGGTAAGGCAGTTCGCTTCGATGAAGCCAGCGTTCGTTCGATGGGCCGTACCGCTACTGGTGTTCGCGGCATGAAATTATCGGCCGGCGAAAAAGTCATGAGCCTGATCGTAGTAGAGGGCGAGGGCGATATCCTGACCGCTAGCGAAAACGGTTTCGGCAAACGTACCGAACAATCGGCATTCCCGAAAAAAGGTCGTGGTACGCAGGGCGTGATTGCCTTGCAAACCAGCGAGCGTAATGGTCGTCTGGTCGGGGCTATTCAATTGACGGAAGCGCATGAAATTCTGCTGATTTCCGACCAGGGCACCATGGTCCGTACCCGTGCATCCGAAGTGTCGCAAGTGGGTCGCAATACCCAGGGCGTGACCTTGATGCGTGTAGCCGAGAACGAAAAACTGATTGCAGTCGAAAGTATCGAAGCACTGGAAGATACCGATGAATCGCTCGAGGTTATTCCGGGCACGGAATTGCCACCTTCAGGCGATACGCCGGAAGCTGCGGCACCGGATCTGAATTGATTGCATCGGTAGTGTTCAGGCATTAAATGAAATCCCGGCCCAGGCCGGGATTTTTTTGTCTGAAATGCAGTTCGGACACTGTTTTTTGACCAACGTTTGCGTATGCTGCGAATACGTCCACGAGGTTTCTATGCCCCTTTCAAAATCTATACGCAGTTTCACGGGTTTCATTATTTTTTCGTTTGCAGTTTCATCTAGCCTATTTGCCCAGACCATGGAACGCAGTTCCGACGCGCTTCGCATTTCCAAAGCGCGTGACGCGGTTTTGCCGGTGGTAGTCAGCATTCTGACGGTCCGGCAGGATTATCAGCAGGGTGAGCCGGTATTGTCGGTTTCCAGCGGCAGCGGCACGGTAATTTCCGCGCAAGGGCATATCGCGACCAATGCGCACGTTACGCAAAACGGAAAATCGTTTCGCGTCGTGTTTTTTGACGGCCGTGAATTACCGGCAAAACTGATTGGTACCGATACCGCTTCCGACCTCGCAGTGTTGCAGGCCATTCCGCCCGCTGCCGAGACATTTGCGTTTGCCAAATTCGCCGAGAATCTCGACGACCTCATGCCGGGCGATACCGTGCTGGCCATGGGTGCGCCCTGGGGCTTGTCCAACTCGATGAGCGCAGGTGTCGTCAATAATCCACGCCGTTTGCTGGTTTCATTATTCGATGATGAAGCCGATTACGAAGATCGATTGGGAGCCGATGAACCTACAGGGCGTTATTACGCCTGGATTCAACACGATGCCGCCATTGCTCCCGGTAATTCCGGTGGACCGCTGGTGGATTTGAGTGGACGCATCGTCGGCGTGAATACGCGCGGCATGATTGTCGGTGGCGATCTGGCTTTTGCAATACCTGGTCCTGATGCCGGTGGCGTCGTGCAACGCCTGATTGCAAACGGTGAAATAAAACGCGTAGCGCTTGGATTCCGTTTGCGGTCTTTGAAAGGAACACGCTATACGTCCGGCGTATTGATCAACGCCGTCGAACGCCGCTCCCAGGCGGACAAGGCCGGCTTGCAGGCGGGCGACCGCATCGTCAGTTTGAATGGCGAGGTGGTGACTGCATTACAGCCGATTGATGTGCCTGCGCTGCAACGCCGAATTGCAGAATTGCCTATCGGAAGCCAGGTCGTGCTGAAAATCGAACGCAGCGATAAAGTCATCGATGTTAAGTTGAAGGCAGATGCTCAACCGAAAGGCCGTGGTGACGATCTTGCCTCTTCGCCGTTCGGCATCTCCGTTACCGATCTCACGCAACCAATGGGGCGCCGCCGCCAGCTGGATGACGAAGCGGGACTTTTGATTACCGGTATTCGCCCCGGCGGAGCCGCTGCCATTGCCAGGCCAAAACTGGAAGCGGGCGACATTATTCGCAAAATCGACAATCAAGCCATCACTGATATTTCCAAGCTTTCCAGTATCGTTATTCCCTCGAATTCGGAAAAATTCTTTCTGTTCGAGGTTGAGCGTGACGATGAAAAAATCATTTCATTGGTAAAGCCCGAATCGAACGACAAGGTACGGGTACCGTTGCCTGAATTGCCGCAGTCCTGGTCGGGTGTCGAAGTTCAGGCCATCAGTACTTCGCTGGCAAAAGACATGAAACTGGTTTCTGCGGGTTATCGCATTACGCGTCTTTACCCCGACAGTCCGCTGGCCAAGGCGGGCGCGAAAATCGGCGATTTGCTGGTTGGTTTGCAAGGGCAGAAATTGAAACCCGCAAACGATGTCGCGTCCGAGCCTTTCCATCAAGCCGTTCGCGATGTGGTACCGGAAACGGAAGTGCAATTTGAAGCCATCAGAAATGCGCAGCCGCTGACTTTCAAGCTCAGCTTCCTGCCATCGCCGATAAGCTCCGCTGGTTTGAGAACATTGAATCTGAGCAAGTTGCGCGTGGAAATACGCGAGCTCGGTTTTTACGATCGCGTGAATGGACATTTGCCGGTCGGCCAGACGGGTGTCATTCTTGATGGCGTTGAATCCGGCGGCCCTGCCGGCCTGGCGCATCTACAGCGCTCGGATGTCATCATTCGCCTGGGTAAAAGCAATGTCGATAATGTCGAGGCTTTGCGAAAAGCACTGGATACGGCATTGGCATCGAAAAGCAATGCACTGATACCGATTATCGTGATACGCGGCAGCGAGAATCGCGTTCTCTATCTGGATCCATACTGGTTAGGCAATTAATTCAAGGAATAAGCAATGTTCAACAAAAAAATTCTGGTAAATATTTTTATCAGCAGTCTGGCTTTTGCTTTTGCCGGCAAGCTGCACGCGCAAAATATCAGCGACTACCGACCACTTTACAAATCAATGGTGCAGAAACACGGTAATGCGATCGTTACCGTAAAATTCGTGATGGCGATTAACTCCGCCGGCAAGGAGCAGCGCATCGAAGACCGTGCCCAGGCAGTATTGGTAAGCAGTGACGGTTTGTTGCTGGTGCCGGACCGTGCCGTCAGTTTTGATTTCTCTGCGATGGCCGGCGGCAAACAAGGCGAGGCAGGCATGGTGGCCAAGTCGAGCGAATTCCGGGTGCGTTTGGTGGATAGCGAAGATTGGCTGACCGCCGATCTGGTAACGCGTGATTCCGCATTGGGACTTGCCTGGCTGCGAATTCGAAACTCGCCGAAGAACCTTCCTTTCGTCGATTTGTCGCTGGGCGGCAAGCCGGAGCCGGGTATGGAGTTCTATACACTGTTACGTACCAATGATGAATCCGGATCGGTACCGCTTTGGCGCCAGGGAATGATAATGGGTGAGACCCATGTGCCTAAATTAACCTTTCTGGTGGACGGAATGCCTGGCTTGGCCTTTGACGGCTCGGGTAAGCCTTTAGGCTATGTGGACGTTAATTTGACTGCGATGTCCACGGCCAGAAGTGCGATGGGGCTTGATATGGCCAATATCAATCTGCAGCTGACGCCGATCGACAAGGTAGCCTATGCGACCAAACAGGCTAGCAAATTGCCGGTGGCCGCTGCCGCCAAGTAATTGCGTACATATGTTTTCAGAAGGGCGTTTAACACTTTCATAACGAAAGTTAAATGAAAGTTAAACGCCTTTTTTATTCCCCATTGGCAGCCGTAACAGTCAGCCTATACTCGCATCACTTTCAGGGAGCCCAGCATGTCTAGATATAAACGTTTTTTCAGCCGCCTTATCGCGGCTTTTTTTGTGTCTTTTTTCATGCTGTTTTGTCTGGCGGGCTGCCAAGGCGACAAGAATCAGGTTCCGGCCGTTCAGGGTAAAGATACGGCCATTGATGTCAGGGAGGCGGTGGTCGGTTTCGGGCTTGTTTCGGCCAGTCGCAGCAAGGCCTCGGATGAAGTGGCGCTTTTGCTGCAATTCTCGCAGCCTTTGGCGAGCGCTCAGGAATTCGATAAATACATCGTCGTAAAAAACGAAAAAAACGAAGTCGTGAAAGGTAGTTGGGTATTGGCAGACAACAATACCAATCTGCGTTTCCCGTATGTCGATGCCAGCCAGAATTACACCGTCATCATTCGCGCCGGCTTAATGGCAGCCGATGGCAAA
>Ga0208628_1000403_pt1 | contig 22503 bp, 24 predicted proteins | sample LakWasMet16_LOW5_2_FD_183864 | JGI IMG/M metagenome (GOLD analysis project Ga0208628, IMG submission 183864) | Freshwater sediment methanotrophic microbial communities from Lake Washington under simulated oxygen tension - Sediment Metagenome... | ecosystem: Environmental > Aquatic > Freshwater >... | reverse complement strand
CGCTGCTAAAATGAATCCGCTTGCACATACCTAAGCTTCATTCATTTTACAGCTATTGCTTCACAAAATCAAACCTTAGCATCGGTTGTTTATTGTTTCTAATGTAGATATAGATGTAATAAAAACATTTGATAGTATTTATGGCGTTTTAAAAATTTGCGTATAAATCAAGAATTATCAAAAGCTGAAGAATGTGTGAAGATTGTTCGGGCTGTTCGCGAAGCGCTTCGAACAATCAGCTTGATAATCCGCAGATTTTAGCAAAATTTTTAAAGAGCCTTGTCCTGCACACTTGCTGGCTCAAATATGCGCTGCATATTTACCCTGTTTCTTTTTTATCAAGAAAAAAGAAATTTAAATCCCTTTTATATTAAGCAAGAAAGTAAGTTTTTAATATCAACAAATATTAACTTTTAACTTTCATATAAATGAATTACATTTAAGGTAATTAATTGTCATGTCATATTCTAAGAAAATACATATCCACTCCGATTTAGACAAGGCTGCTGAAGCTCAAGCAGAGTATGTGCTTAACCAGGACCCAGTAGATAGAATTAGAGAAACAGTTCAATTAATTTTAAGAGTTTATTCCACTAAAGAGAAAAAACCAAGGATTAATAAAATTTATTTTGACAAAGAATGAATATTTTCACTGATAGTCACCAAGAATTATTAAAATCATTGATAAAACATCAAGTTAATTTTCTATTAATTGGTGGTTATGCTGTTATTTATTATGGATACAAAAGAACCACAGGTGACATGGATTTATGGTTTGAACCATCAAACGAAAATAAATTAAAGTTGATTCCTGTATTAGAAGAATTTGAATTTGATAAAGATGGAATTAAACACATTTCTCAATTAGATTTCACAAAACATCTCGCGTTTCATTTTTGGGAAGAACCAGAACGAGTTGATTGCTTAACAAGGATTAGCAATGTTGAATTTGATGAAGCCTTTAAGCAAAAAACTATCGCTGATATTGAAGGAATCTCTGTCCCTATTATTCAATATAAACATCTAATCATGTCGAAAATGACGACAAATAGATTAAAAGACAAGGCTGATATTGAAGAGTTACAGAAAATTGAAGATGCAAAAAAGAATAAGAAATAAATTATAGTTGACAACATTGACCTGTAAGTAAAATAAAATAGTGTGTTTAATTAAGGGTTTTGTATCTCCCGACCTTAGTTAAAAAAACACTATGAAAAAAACAGTCATCCCTTAACTCCTTTGTTTATTAAATACATAAAGGAAATGAAGAAAGGCCATCGCCTTCAAAAAAATGGTTTTGTTATCCGTCAATCCACCATTGATAGTTATGAAACGCTTTTAAAACATCTTCAAAACTATCAAACTATGTATCAAACCACACTTTGTATTAGAGATTGGGAGCGGCTAAGTATGCGAGATAAAACTATTGAGACTAATTATTGGAAAAAGTTTTATTTAAATTTTACAGATTATTTATTTAACCATTGCAATCACTTTGATAATTATGTGGGCGGCAATATGAAACTATTAAGAGCTTTTTTTGCATGGCTGCAAAGCGAATTGATTGTAAACATTGGCCCATATTATCGAAGATTTTATAAAACACACGAAGATATACCCGTGATTGTATTATCGCCCGAAAGATTACATTTCTTAATTTATAATCAAGAGTTTGAAAACAATTTATGTAAGCGTTTACAAAAACTAAAAGATTTGTTTGTGTTTGGTTGCACCACCGCTTTGCGCTATAGCGATTTAATAAATTTGAAGCCAAGTAATATTGAAGTGATAGGTGCAAATACATATGTGTATGTGCGCTCCCAAAAAACACAAACCTATTCGCGTATTTATTTGCCAGAGTATGCCAAAGCCATATTACATAAATACCGCCGCCGCAAGGTTTCTTTATTTCCTCCCATATCAGGTGTAAACTTTAATAGAGCGATTAAAAAAATTGCCTTGTTGGCTGGTTGGACAGAAGAGATTCAAAAAACACGCAACAAACGTGGGCAACCACAAACTATTTTTAAAGAAGTGGGTCATCAAACAAACTATCGTTTTTGTGATGTTGTAAGTTCACACACCATGCGCCGCACTGCCATTACCACTATGTTACGAATGGGCTTAAATGAAACTAATGTGCGTTTAATATCGGGACACTCTGCACACAGCCCCTCGTTTTACCGTTATGTGTTTTATTCCGACTCTTTTATGGAAGAAGAATTGGATAAAGTTTACGCCAAATTGCAAAATTTAAGACAGTAAAATAATAGTTTAAAAGCTTCTAATTTATTAGAAGCTTTTTTTTACCTAATGATGTAAAAAAGTATTATTTTTAGCCTATAAAAAGTTCTTTGAAATGCCTTGAGGATGTAAGGCTACATTAAAATTGCCATTAGGGTACGTTTGGTAGCCCAATGCCAGGCCGCAACTACCAGCCTACAACGCCTTATAAGTATGGGTTTAACGGGAAAGAGAATGATAGAGAGGTTACAAGTACAGGAAGCGGTACTCAAGATTATGGCTTTAGAATTTACAATCCTAGTTTAGGTAAGTTTTTATCAGTTGATCCATTGACTAAATCATATCCAATGCTGACGCCTTACCAATTTGCTTCGAATACTCCTATACAAGCCGTTGATTTAGATGGGTTAGAAGCAGATGTAAAAGTAATAGACCATTCTATAAATGGAGAATATTCTCCTATGATGGACAATCCAAATGAATTTAGAGTTTATCGAGCTGTATCGAGTCAATTATACTTGTCTTCTGGTCTTGAACCTGGTGGGGTGACGTATGTTCATACTAGCCCAAATGGTATTGAAGCAGTTTCATATACAGGTAAAGATGAAAAAACAGGAGAAGTCAGAACGGTTACCGCATCAGGCATATGGCTTGGTATATTGGAGGTAAAGGCCTATGAACAATTAGACATGGAAGATCAATTTGCTGCCGCATTGGAAGTCTATATAACTCATGATGGAAAAAAAGGAGGAGGGTATAAATCTCCAAAAATAAAAACCAATTCTCCAAATGTTAAGCGAAATCCAAGTACTGGAGATAAAGCTTTTATTTCAGAAAGAGCCGCAAGAAGAGAGGCTTTTAGAAAGAGTAAAGTATCTACAACCGAGGCAAATAATTACAAAAAGGTAAAAGACCCAGATAATAAGGAGTTTAATGTTTTAAAAACGAAAGACTTGAATGGAAAGGATGTAGAAATAAAGGAACATCCAGATGGGCATGAATTTAAGGATAACAAAACATATGAAGATCCTCATTATCATGGAACTAGCGGTGAGCATTATACATACCCCAAAAAAAATAATTAATGAAAAATATATCCGAAATTGTTAAAATAATTAATCACCATAGAGTTTTAGTTAGAGTAATCGAAAAAAAATCTGAAGTTTTAATGACATGGAAACAATGGATTACTATACCTTCAGATTCATATATTGATATTGGTTTGGCTCCAATAAAAATTGATTCAATACAATTTATTGATATAAATTGTACTAAAATAATAGAAATTGGAAGATTAATGCCTGTTAAGAAAATAAATTTATTACATGAAATAGAAATTCAGATACAATCACTTAATATAGAATATAATATTATTAATGATGAAATTTTGCGTCTAAAGATTGGCTAATTTTGGTAACGCTCACTTTATCCGCTCCGCTGCATTTGCAATGCTGCGGAACTAATAAAGATATAGTGGTTTAAAAAAATAACACAAAAAATATTACTTAAATTTACTTACGTTCTTTGAATAATTCCTGTATTCGTTTGGTAGCCCAATGCCGGGCCGCAACGCTCCTGCTAATTATGGCTATAGATATGGGTTTAATGGCAAAGAAAACGATAAAGAGTTTGTAAGCACAAGTAATGGCACACAGGATTATGGCTTTAGAATTTATAATCCATCATTAGGGAGATTCCTTTCTGTTGATCCTTTAGGAAAAGATTACGCGTATTACACACCGTATTCATTTGCGGGAAATAAACCAATTGCTGCGATTGATTTGGATGGTTTAGAAGATGTATTTATAGTAACACTTCCAGATAAAACAGAAAGTATGCAAATACGTTATACAGAAGAACAAATAGTTGCCTTAATTAAAGGTACTACTATACCGATGAAAATATATTATAACGGAAAGGAAACAAGCCAATTTCAAGGCCCTAACAAACAGAATGAAATAAAATTTTTTAGAGATAAAATAGTTGAATTAAATTCAAGTCTTTGTAATAAAAAAGAATCAGATAAAAATGGAGACGATACACATTTTTTAAAAACTCCAATTTTTATAATTCCCAAGCCTGAAAAGCCAAAAACAAATATTAAACATATAGGTAAAGGTTTTCTAATTTCTCCAAATATAGATTCAGATATACCAGGAGCGAATGCTTTTGATAAAATTTCAGGACCTAATGGAGTACTTGGCACTATGTATTTAAAAGATATTGATAATTATATTGAACAATTAAAAACCGACGGTATAAGTAATATGGAAATTAATATCGAAATGGGAAAAACTGTTGAAGGTATTGAATATAATGATGAAATTATGCAAAAAGCGGCGAATACAGCGGCGAATTCTCTAAAAACATATATTCAAAAACAACTACCAAGTATTAAAATTAAAGCAAAAGGCAGCTTTGACCCAAATAAAAAAACTACATCCGTTGATGTTAAAACTAATTAATAAATCTTATGAATTTTATAAAAATTTCAATAGTTCTTATAATATTTTTAAAAACTAATATACTATTTGGAAACCCAAAAGACACTGTTTTTATCAATGTAAATAATAACAATGACCGTGTTATGTTTTTTGAAAAAAAATACTTTATAAGAATTTATAGAGTTGATAATGTAAATGATACAATATTAAAAGTTTGTTATGGTCAATTTACTAATATTAATGATACTTTAGTGTTTACCCCGCCAGATTCCACCAAATGTAACAATAAATATTTTTGCTTTTGTAAAACAAAATATGATAAAAGAAAGAGATTTCAATTTAAATATAAGGCGAATAAGGTACCTGATAATATTGATTTTGTATACTTAAAGATGTTTAATCGTATCATCCCGAATTACACTGAAATAAGGTACTTTAGTTCTTTTAAAGTTTATCGCAAAGGGAAAAAGATGTCAATTTTGCATGAAAATTCCAATTTTGTTTTTTTAAAGCAATAATTTAGGATTTTGATGTATATTTCCCTCTGTGATGCTGTGGCACTAGAAAATTAAGAATATTAAAAAAAAATAACTCAAAAAATATTTCTTAAATTCACTTACGTTCTTTGAATTTGATTATCTCCGTTTGGTAGCCCAATGCCGGGCAGACACTACACCAACGCAAACGGCTACAGATATGGGTTTAATGGGAAAGAGAATGATAACGAGGTTGTTGGGACAGGTGAAGGTACTCAAGATTACGGATTTAGGATTTATAACCCAGCTTTAGGACGGTTTTTAAGCGTTGACCCATTAAGTAAAGAATATCCATGGTACACACCATATCAATTTGCTGGTAATAAACCTATTTGGGCAATAGATTTAGATGGACTAGAAGAGTATTTCATTACTGAATCAAAGGGAGAAAATGGTTATACAAGGAAATATGAAAAAAACCCAGATTTAAAAGCGAGAGCTAAAGATGTTGGTAAATTCCAATTTAAAGATGGTGTAAGTGGAAAGCCAATTGGAGATATAATGCCATTGAGTCCTCAAAATTATAATGATTTAGAACAGGCAAATAAATCTGGGACTAAATGGGAGGTGGCAATAGTAAGAACAAATAAACCACTTATTAGGCCAACAAATGAAAAAGAAGTAAAAGAAAAGCAAAATAGACCTACATCTGAGAAAAAGGTAGAGGACAAAATTAAAGATAAAGCACCAGCAGAAACGGAAGAAGAGGAAACACAAACAATTAAATACGTGGTTTTAGATATAGAGGTTAATGATGATGCTTTGAAGAAGTTTTCTAACAAGAAAGATTTCAAAGAATATCTTGACGGAGCTACTAAATATTGGAAAGCGAAAGGCTATGATGAAGTTAAATTTAGAAAGGTAATTCCAATGGGTAATAATGTAGTGAATGGTGCAGATGGGGTAAATAATTCAAGTACATCTGTCAAGATAGTAAAAGAAGGTACTAAGCCTGTGAAAGTGAAAAAATAAACTAATATCAAATTCTTTTATAAATAAGTTATATTAAACATCTTTAAAATTAATTAAAAAATGAATCTATTAAAATTTTCAATATTCTGCTTAATTTTTGTTACTGTTGGATGTACTCATACAGATGATGAATTTGAAATAATAAAAGAGTATTGTAAAGAAACAAATAAGCCAAGTGTAAAATTAATCTATCCTAATAAAAATGATACTTCTAATTTTACGAAAATCGAATACTATTGCTCAACTGGGAATATCTGTTGTAAATATATTTATCAAAATAGTATATTGAAGAAGAGGGCTTTTTGGCTTGAAAACGGTAAAAAAACTATGGATGAAGAGATTATCGGTATTAAAAAAGATAGTTCAATTGTTATTGACGCAGAGCAAACAAATACAATAACAACTACTGAATTTGTTGGAAATATTAAGCATTGGAATAAAACTGGTGTTATCATTTATGAAACTAAATTGCTGCCAAATAATAGAGAGGAGCGAATTTACCGAGATAGTTTAGGTGTTGTAACAAAAAAAGATACTATATCTTGGTAGTAATGATTTATCTTTACGAAAAAATCTCTGTACTATATTTGTAATACTTCAGCATAAAAAACAAAACGCCAGGCTTCGCAGCTTGGCGTTTTTCATTACAGTGATCAAATTAATTAAACCCCGAATCCGCTTTAGTTAATTTAGAACCCTCGGCAGCAGCTTCAACAAGTTCAGTAACTTCTTTTATTACAGAACTTACAGCACGCCCCGCATCCGCTTTAGTAAGCTTAGAGCCGTTACAAATTGCGCCAATCACTTCATCTTTAGTCATCGGTCTTCCCTTAGTAGGTGCATTGTTCCAAACAGTCATAAACATACTCCACCAAATAACATCTTGTGTTTTTTGAGGTTGTTTTAAAATAATGTTTAGTAATTGCACCCGCTCCGCTGCATTTGCAATGCTGCGGAACTATTTAGGTAAAGCTTAAAATTTTAACTCTAAAAAATATTACTTAAATTTACTTGCGTTCTTTGAATAATTCCTGTATTCGTTTGGTAGCCCAATGCCTGGCAGACACTACACCAACGCAAACGGCTACAGATACGGCTTTAATGGGAAAGAAAATGATAACGAGGTTGTTGGAACAGGAAGTGGTACTCAAGACTACGGTATGAGGATTTATAACCCTGCCTTAGGACGGTTCCTGAGTGTTGACCCACTGACAAAATCATATCCTTGGTATACTGCATATCAATTTGCTGGTAATACACCAATACAAGCTATAGATTTAGATGGGTTAGAAGAGTTAATTATTACCAGAAATTATAATAAATGTGGAAATAATTACAGTACAAAAATTGAAGTAGTAAATGCAAATGTTCCATTGTCAATAACTTACAATTTATTGTATGATACGGATGTTAAAAAAATTCCAGTTACTACGCAGGTAAAAGATTTCACAGATGAAAGAGAAAAACAGGTTTTTAATGCAAATTGGATTAAAGACACAAAAACATTTAGAAAAGGAGAAAATTCTGTTCCATACGTAGAAATTATCTATACTTTACCGAAAGAAGCTCCTGCTAAATATATGGTAGAAATAGATTTAAGTGGCGTTACAGATGGACAGGCAAGTGTCACAGGGCTGACAATTCGAGATGCTAATGGCGAAATCGTTTTTAATAAAGAATATTATTCATATGATTTAGTTAGTGCTAAAAATGATTTCGTAAAGGATGTTAAAAAAATTGTAGGGCAACATGTTTCTAAGACAGAAATCAAAGTTAATGCTGGGATTATTGAAGGAGATAAAGGCTTAGCGAAAAAAAATTGGAAATATTATAAAAGATATAGTAAATCCTCAAGCCATAGTAAAAATAGATACAAGACAGGGGGCAGGCTCAACGAGTGGTGATGCCAGACCTAAAGAAGGTGAATTGAGAGGTGAAGGCGGGGATAATACACAAATTGAAATTGATGTTCAAGGAGGTGAACAAGATAATTCAGCTATAATACCATTAGATAAAAGAGGAGGGTAATATGAAACATTTGATAATAATAATTTTAGTTTTTTTATTTACCTCTTTTTTACATTCTCAGGTGGTAATATATGATTCTCTATACTTGGATAGTTGCTTAGAGACTTCTTTATCGTTTAAAAAAAAACATGTTATTTGTTATGATAGATTTCATAAGTTGACTCGTCAAGGGATTTTAATAGATGGAAAAAGAGAAGGAGAATGGAAGTTATATATGGATGGTGAATTACTAAAGTGTGGGTCATATAAGAATAATCAGAAAAAAGGTACATGGAAAGAATTTTATTTAAATGGAAAAGAAATATTTATAGGTAAATATAAAAATGACTTGGAAACTGGTATTTGGCGAGTTTATTTAAACGATAAAGATTTAAGATTATCTAATGATGATAATAAAAAACGACTCGTTGAGATAAGAAAATATAAAAACGGCAAGTTTTTAGAAAAAAAAATATTTGATATGGAAGGTAAGTGTGTTGGTATAGAAAAATACTAAATTATAAAACAACCGCTAAAATACAAAAAGTAAGAACCGTAGTTAATAGCTACGGTTGTGTTTTTTTTAACATTAAACATTAAAAAAAACAAAATTTATAATGTTTTTAATAAAAGAACTAATAGTTTCTTATTCTACTTCTTCTTTAGTAGTTTTTTTCAATTTTCCTTTTTCATCGAAATATTTCCAATAACCAATTTTATCAATATCAATTTCAACATCATCAAATAAGGCAACCCCTTCTTCTTTACAGATACCATTTAAATAAAAAATCTTAACATATGCTTTATTTGAAAACTTAATAGAGTTTGTACCATTTTGTTTGATATAGGTTTTATTATATATTTTAGATACTTCCATATACAAATAACCTTTTTCATCAAAATAATACCAGTTTCCAATCATTTTACCTTTTCGATATAAGCCAAACGATGAAATATTTTTATTTTGGTAATAGGACTTAAAAACTCCATTTAAAGTATCATTTAAATAGTAAGCTTCAGAACATAATCTACTTTTACAAGTTTTCCAAAGTCCTTGCTTTAATTTATTTGAGTCTATATAATTTGTATCACTATCGAAAACACCACCAAAGCATGTGGCTCTGTAAAATGAAAATATAAATAAAAATAAGTTTGAAGTTTTTAAAATCTGTTTTACCATTTGAAATCTGTTTTATTTTGATTAACTTTTACTTCTGGTTCGATATTAACATCTACTTTAGATGTAGGCGTCATTGCTGGATTCGTTCCGCAATACTCAACTTTTGCGGGGTCTAAACTCCGAGATACTTGAACTCCGATTGTATTATTTCTTTGTGTAGTAGTATTAAACAAGCCGATAAATTTTAACCATTTATTTACATCAATTAATAAACATCCAGCAGAAATAGGTTTACCATCTCTAGTAAGTCCAGTTTTATTATTAAGTCCTGCTTTGTGAATATGTATACCCGTTGCCGTATTAACTTTAGGATTAGAAGGATTTGGAGCACCTAAATTAATGCTCTCTGAGCCGATATTTCCTTTATCATGAACATGAAGTGCAGTATATTTTCCTTGATGAAGGCCAACAGTTGCTTCATATTCTCCTTCTGGTGTGGTCGCATATTCATCTGCTCTTGCTGGATATATACAAGCATCAAATTCTTTAATTGTCCCATCAGCCTTGTAAACTGTAGCTTTAGATGTCCCCATGTTGAATTCAGTTGTTTCAGTGAATGTCCCGTCATCTGTAAAGTGTATTGCCTGTTTGTAATATCCAGGTTTTAATTGGGTTCTATTCCTGTCTGAATAAGCATTATCGGGGTCCCACATGTATCCACCTTTTATACTTTTCCATTCTAATCCATCTTGGTCAATTCCATCAATTGGTCTATTAGATGCAAATTGATAAGGAGTTAGCATTGGATATGATTTCGTTAATGGGTCAACACTCAAAAATTTACCTAAAGCTGGATTATAGATACGCATACCATAGTCCTGAGTACCGCTACCTGTCCCAACAACCTCGTTATCATTCTCTTTGCCGTTAAAACCGTATCTGTAGCCGTTTGCGTTGGTGTAGTGTCTGCCAGGCATTGGGCTACCAAACGTACCCTAATGGCAATTTTAATGTAGCCTTACATCCTCAAGGCCTTTCAAAGAACTTTTTGTACAATAAAAATAGTATTTTTTTACATCATTAGAAAAAAGTGTTTTTGAGTTTTCAGCCTCTAATTGTTATTATACCAATTATATTAAAAAACAATTACCCCTTAATCACCCTATCCTTAATTTTCACTGCAGGGTTCCCTTGGTAAATGCTCCAAGATTCTAAACGCGCTGTGGCTACACTATTAACCGTTAATACGGCATGACTGCCTACTTTTACTCCTGGACAAACTACACATTGCGCGCCAATCCAAGCACCTTCTTCAATCGTAATATTTCCAACGATTAAATCAAACGCTACTTTTTTGTAATGATGATTACCACATAATAACATAGCGCCTTGTGACACGCAAGAGTTATCATGTAATACAACTAAACCTAAATTATCAATCCACACTTTTTCTCCTATCCATACATGATTACCAATACGTAAACGCCAAGGATATTTGATATTTACAAATGGTTTAATGACTACACCTTTACCAACCTTGGCACCAAACAAGCGTAGTAAAAAACGTTTAAATGGCATATTAGGAAAAGCAGAATTAAAAAACACAGCGTTCAATATATACCAAGATACACGTTTAACCGAACTGCCACCTTTTTTGTACCAGTCGTTATTAAACTTTGATAAATCTGTTTTTAATCTTTCTTCCATTAATGTAGTGTATCGCAATTACAATTTGGGTAACTACCTAATAATTTAATATCGTCAACAAATGAAACAGTGTCTTTGTCTTCAATCATAAATTCATAACGAGTTTCTTTAGAATCCTTTGCTTGTAAATAATAAGTTCCATAAGGCTTTTTATGCACATCACTCAAATCATAGTTTACTTGAAAATTGCGGATGTTTACTTTAAAACCTTTATCAATCATCACTAAACACTTTAATTTACAAGCTGCTTTATTTCCTAATTCCAAATGCTGATGTTGCAATTCCAACATTTTTAATTCATTAGGACTTGTACAGCCAGTTTTATTGATAATAAACAATAAAATAATACAACCAGGAATAAACCCGATTAAAAAAAGACGAAGACGTTGTTTGAAGTTCATATGCTTAATGAGTCAATGATTCGATAAATCTATATGACACTTAATTTTTAGTTATTATGTTTTTAATTATAAAAATGTCAAATTACATGGCTGCCATTAACAAATTAATATCCTTATGAGGTAAATTAAATGCCTCTCCTAAATATTGGTTAGTTAATATTCCATTATAAATATAAACACCATGTCTTACTCCTGCGTCTTTTCTTACCAATCCATCAAAGCCACCTTCATCTCCCATGTTCATTAAAATTTGTTGGAAGATATTACTAAAGGCATAAGATGCAGTTCGCGCAACACGAGAAGGAATATTTGGAACACAGTAATGAATAACACCATGCTTACGAAATACAGGTTTTGTATGATTAGTCACAGATGATGTTTCAAACACTCCACCTTGGTCAATACTCACATCAATAATAACAGAGCCAGTTTTCATTTCGGCCACCATATTTTCGGAAACAATACAAGGCGTTCTTCCTTTTGAAGCGCGTAATGCACCAATAGCTACATCGGCTGTTTTTAAATGTTTTTCTAATACTTTAGGAACAATAACAGACGTGAAAATACGAGTTCCTAATTGACTTTGTAAACGACGCAAACGGGATGTTGAATTATCAAATACTTTTACTGTGGCACCTAATCCTAAAGCTGCTCTTGCTGCAAATTCACCAACGGTTCCAGCACCAATTATCACAACTTCTGTAGGAGAAATACCACTAATGCCTCCTAAAATTGATCCTACCCCATTATTCGCATTACTTAATAACTCAGCAGCAACTAATATTGATGTACCTCCTGCAATCTCTCCCATAGCTCTGATAACAGGAAAAATTCCAGCATCATCTGTTATTAAGTCAAACGCAACACAGTTTAATTTTTTTGCTACTAATTTTTTTAAAAAATCCTCTGGCTGAACAGTTAATTGAAGAGCTGAAAACAACGTTTGTTTTGCTTTCATGCTTTCAATTTCTTCTAAGGTTGGAGGTGCAATTTTTAAAATAATATCTGCTTTATAAACTTCCTGTGCAGAGTAAACAATCTCTGCTCCTGCCTCGCTATAATCAGTATCTTCAAAATGAGCATTTGAACCAGCTCCAGCCTCCACAACAATTTTATGACCATTGTTTACTAATAAAGCAACGGCATCAGGAACCAAAGGAACACGATTTTCTTGAAATGCCATTTCTTTGGGAATTCCAATATATAATTTACCTTTTTTACGGGCTACTTCAAGCATTTCTTCTTGAGGAGCGTAGCCACCTTTAGTTAATGAAAATAAAACATCTTTGGTCATTACCATATCTAAAATTTTTATGTATTAAAAATTACTTCCGTGATATCTTGGAGCATTGCAATCATCTAATGCCTTTCTAGGTCTGTAAATAATTCCTACTCTTAATTCCCACATACGTTGATTAAACGCTACCGATTGTACTACCATTTTAATAGCATCTGGGTTATAATGAAGTTCTGTAAACAGATGCCATTTGCTATATGACGCAAATTCAAAACCAACACCCACATCAGGTGTGATATTAATTTTTGGAACCGCTCCTGCAACGGCTCCATACGCTCCAATAGATCTTGATAAATTATATTCTAATCTAGCACCCAACATTAAGTAAGGGATTCCTCTATAACCTTCGTTGCCAAATATTTTAGCGAAATTATTCCATTGAATGTTTTGAAAGGTATTTGGTGTAGCTGGGCCTCTATCTCCTGTCATTGGAGCTCCCATTGGGCGCTCAATACCACCTTTTGTACAATACTCTAGTTCTGTTTGCCAACGAATGTGCTCGTATTTTAAAAATTCGCCTAATAATCCTACACTAAAAGAAATGAACTCTGCCGAACGATGAGACGGAGCTGGATAAACATGTGTAAAGAAATCAGGGTCTTTAGGATTTAAGTTCGTATACTTATGGCTAGTTGTGGTAGCACCAACAAACAATCCTACTCCTCTAAAAAACTGCGCATTCATCTGATGAGTCAAATGAAATAAAGCAAAACAAATAATGATTTTTTTTATCATGGTTTTATGCACTAATGGTTTCCATTGCTGGGTTTACTTTTTTAACTAAACCTTGTAATACTTTACCTGGTCCTACTTCTGTAAAATGAGTTGCTCCATCAGCAATCATTTGAGTTATCGTTTGAGTCCATTTTACTGGAGCTGTTAATTGAATGTTTAAATTCTTTTTAATCTCCTCTGGATTAGAAACAGCAGAAGCCGTCACATTTTGGTAAATAGGACAAATAGGTTGATTAAAAGTGGTTGCATTAATGGCAGCCTCTAACTCTACTCGAGCAGGCTCCATTAAAGGCGAGTGAAATGCTCCACCTACAGGCAATACTAAAGCACGTTTAGCGCCAGCTGCCTTCATTCTTTCGCAAGCAATATTAATTCCTTCTATAGAACCTGATATTACTAACTGACCTGGGCAATTATAATTAGCAGCAACCACAACATGGCCGCTAGCTGTAATTTCTTTACAAATATTCTCAATCACATCATCTGCTAAATTTAATACAGCAGCCATCGTTGATGGATTAATTTCACAGGCTTTTTGCATAGCTAAAGCACGCTTAGAAACTAATGTTAATGCACTCTCAAAACTTAATGTTTTATTAGCTACTAAAGCCGAAAATTCTCCTAAAGAATGTCCCGCTACCATATCTGGCACAAAAGACTCTCCCATAGTTGCCGCTAAAATAACTGAATGTAGAAAAATAGCCGGTTGAGTAACTTTAGTTTGTTTTAATTCTTCGTCAGAACCTGTAAACATTGTATCAGTGATATTAAATCCTAAAATATCGTTAGCCTGATGAAACATTTTTTTTGCTAAATCTGAGTTATCGTATAACTCTTTTCCCATTCCAGAAAATTGAGAACCTTGGCCTGGAAATACAAATGCTTTTTTCATACTGTAAAACGTGCGTTTTTGTTAGTTTAGTTTAAAGTTTAAATATACGAAAAAACAGTGTAAAAAAAGACCACTTTTTCTAATTAGTAACTAACGATACCGTGTTAATTGAGATTTAAATATTACAAATACTAGCATACGCACAGTATTCGCATTTATCGTCATCTTCAGTTTGAGTAAAAGGCTCCGAACTAACGATTATTTCTGAAATTTTATGCTTTAAATGATCTTCAAAATCTTGCAACAACTCGGCTGTAAAGTTTAAAATTCCACCACCTTTTACATCTTCTGAAATAAATCTAGGTTGTTCTTCAAACTTTTTAAATGGTATGATACAAGGTTGCAATTCTTCGGGTTTAGCAAGATTATTTTTTACAACCAACCAAGCATACATAAACAACTGCAACATTTTGTTATACTGACTATCGGTAAACAAATCCTCGAAATTGGTAAACTTAAATTTATCAGAATCTTTGATAGACGATTTATAATCAATAATTCTAATCTTGTTTCCCAATTTATCAATTCTATCAGCGGAACCTTTTAAATAAATAACGGTATCAATTCCTTTCACGGGAATAGTAACCGAAGCCGTCAAACTCCGCTCCAAGTCTATTAAACTTAATAACTCATTTGTTTTATGAGCTTGCTGAATTAATCGCAAATCATTTTTGAGTAATTTACTCACGTATTCATACAATACCTTACGCTGCAAAAAGTTTTTACCAAACTGACTTTCTCGTTGACTAAAGTAATTTTGAAAAATTAGATTTACACATTCTTCTTTTTTTGCCAAACACTCATTAATATTCTCTTCTTTTAAAACCCTTCCAATAAAAGGTTTATAAAGCATTTCGAGTGATTCGTGTAAAATAGAACCTTGTGTATTTGCTTCAGCACTTTCCTCCACATCATCCGTTTCTTTAATACCAGCTCCATATCTGAAAAAGAAACGTAAACCGCAATCTTTATAGGTAATTAAAGCCGAAGGACTCAATCCAGCATACTGACTATCGGCAGTAAGTTTATAAATAATGGGTGCTAAATTTAAATCCGTTTTAGAGATTGAAATGTGATTTTTTGAACTGGCAGGTAATGTATCTCCACTTAACATTTGCTCAGTAATCACATGCGCATCGTTATATTTTCGTAATTCAAATTGCAACTGAGTTATAAATCGACTTTTTTCGCCAGAACCCAACACACTATGTTCGGTATTATAGGTTATTAAAACATTGGATGCTCTTTGTAAAATACGATAAAAGTGGTAAGCATAAATGGCATCTTTATCGCCATATAAAGGCATACCATGATATCGCTTTAAGTCGTTAGGAATAAATGAATTAGCGGATTTACCTGAAGGTAAAACTCCCTCATTAACTCCTAATAAAATGATATTTTCAAAATCCAAAGTACGGGTTTCTAATACACCCATAATTTGTAAACCTTGCAAAGGTTCGCCAATAAATGGTACAGAGGCTGAACCTATAATTTGTTTATATAAACTCTTTAGCGTTAATAGTGAATCTAAGTAATGATGTGTTTGAATTAATGACTGTAATCGATTAAAATATTTTGTAAACACATGTAAATATTCTTTTTCGGTAGAGGATAATTGCAAATCTTCATTTTCAGAAACATTAAACACATTTATAATGTGCGACATAGAGGCTATGCCTTGAGCTGAGTTAGCCCATGTGTTAAATAGATTATCAATGTATTGAAAATTGTCTTCAAACAGTTCAGCTAAAACTTTAGTGTTTAACCACACATAATTTTTATCAATGACCTTTTGAATAATTGACTGTAAAGGAACACTTGGATTAAATGATTTATAGTATTTTTTGAATAAAGAATTTTGTAAAATCTTAAATACATCCGCAAAATAATAACTCGATGAAGCACTTGCCTTTTGAGTGGATTGATGAAGGCTAATTAAATTATCAATTAAATCGTAAATAGGAGATAAACGCAAAGGATACTCCATGGTAATATTTACATGCTCTACTTCATTTGGCAATTGATTTAAAATAGGAAACAATAAACTTTCATCAGCTAAAACGACAGCCGTTTTATTTAATGATTTCCCTTGTTTAATCCATTCGTGTAATTGATGAGAAACCACTTGTGCTTGCCCCATTTGTTTTGGAACAGCTACAATATCAATATGTTTTGGTATTTCTTTAAAATAATCTCCAATATGATTTTTAGAATCTAACCACGTATTAGTAAAGTTTTTACGAAGAAACAAACCTGCTTCATAGCTTTCGTTTTGCACATAATATTTATCAGCATCATAAATAATAGTTGCTTTTTTCTCTTTTACTAAATCCGAAAAAATAATAGTTTCTGCTTTATTTAAGGCATTAAAGCCACAAATTAAAATTTTAGAAAACTGCTGAATATATTCCGATTCTTTATACCCTTCAACAGCTTTACGATACATCAAACCTTGATAAGCCTGTTTTTTCTGCAACAACACTTTGGCGAATTCATGATAAATGCTCCCCATTTGATGCATGAAATTTACATAATCTTGCTGCGTAGGTGTTAAACTATCAGCACTTAAACTCCAATTTTCAATTTCTTTAATCTCTTTTAAATTTTGGTATAAAGAGTTAGTATCCACTAAATATCTATCCGCTTCATTAAAATCTTGAAGCATCAATGTTCCCCATTTCGCAAAAGCTTCAAAGGGTTCTGCTTTTTCTTTTAAAACATCAGTATATACAGCGTATAAATCACATATCAAATCAATACTATCGGCCTGCTGCAAGCTAGATAACTCAGCAACTAATTCTTCGGCACTAATAATCGTAGGCAACCAAATTGTTTTTTGAAAGGCTTTGGCTAAATGCTGTTTTAAATATAAAGCTCCACGTTTATTGGGTAGAACAATACATAAATGCTCGGTATCGCTAGCATGATGCTCATATATATATTGAGCTATGTATTGTAAAAACGGGGTCATTTCAATTTTATATCACACAATTAAGATTAGAAAAGTAATAAAAAAGGAGGCTTAAAACTCTAAAGTTGATAAATTTATGCAGGCCATTTTTACCAATACCCCTACTTTTTTTCCGTTTATGTAGTTGGGTGAAATGGGCGCTTTTTTTAGTTAAATTTACTTCGATTTATAAAATATCATGAAGGTTATTCTACACACACTCCTTTTTTTGGGAATTTCTCAATTTGCTTTGGCTCAGTCCAGTATTTGGGATTTGCAACAATGCGTTGATTATGCTCAAAAAAACAACATCAATTTAAAGCAATCCGAAATCTCTACTCGTATTAGTAAAAATAATGCTAATCAAAGTAAGGCTGCCATTTTACCTACTATCAATGCAGGTGCTCAGCATACTTATAACTTTGGTAGAACTATTGATAGATATACCAATACATTTGCCAATACTCAGGTATTATCGCAAAACTTTTATGTATCATCAAACGTGGTTATTTGGTCGGGATTAGCGCAGTACAATACTATTAAAGCTAATCAATATCAATATTTATCAAATACCGAAAGCTATTTACAACAAAGAAATGATTTAGCATTAAATGTAGCTACCGCTTATATCAATGTCATTTTTAGTGATGAGATTTTTCAAATTGCGAAAGCTCAGTTTAAAATTACTCAAGAACAATTAGAGAGAACTCAAAAATTAGCAGATGCTGGTACTTTAGCAAAAAGCGCTGTATTTGATTTAAAAGCACAATTAGCAAATGAAGACGTAAATGTAACTAGTTCTGATAATAATTATCAAATAGCGATGTTAACGTTAAAGCAATTATTAAACTTAGATACATTAAATAATTTTAGCATTTCTCGTCCTAATGTAGATGTACTTAATAATGAATTAGCAAGTTTATCAGTTCAAAACATTTACGAAACGGCTTTAAAAAATCAGCACTCTATTAAAAGTGCTAACTACAGTTTATTAGCTGCCGAAAGAAATTTAGCAGTTGCTAAAGGAAGAGTAAGTCCAACACTTTCTGCTACTGGAAGTTTAGGAACTGGTACATCTGAATTAGATAAAAATATTGATGGAGTGAATTTTGTTGGCTGGGATACAACAGCAGTTACTACGGGGGGAGATTTTGTAGTTAGCCCAAGAACAGAAGTGGTAACTTCTAAAAAATCATTCACTGATCAATTTTCAGATAACGTCAACAAGAGTATTGGTTTTACTTTATCTATTCCCATTTTCAATGGATTACAAACTTATACTGGTGTAAAAAATGCTCAGTTAAACGCTTTAAATGCTAAATATTCTCAAGATTTAACCGAACAAAATTTATATAAAACCATTGCACAAGCTTATGCCAATGCAAGAGCGGCTTTAAATAAATATAATGCTACTAAACTTTCTGTTGATGCTTCTGAGCAATCGTTTTATTATGCACAACAAAAATATAACGTTGGTGCTATTAGCACATTTGATTACAATAATGCTAAAACACGTTTACAAAATGCTCAAAGTAATTTAGTGCAAGCTAAATATGATTATGTATTTAAATTAAAAGTATTAGACTTTTACCAAGGAAAAGAATTAAAGTTTTAAAAAGTATGAAAAAAGTATATTGGATTATCGGAATTTGTATCGCATTACTATTTGTCGTGATTATGTTCAAATTCTTTAAAGGAGAAGAACCAACTGAAGTTACTAGTGAGAAAGCATCTAAACGTAACATTATCGAATCAGTTTCGGCTAATGGTAAAATACAACCTGAAACAGAATTAAAAATCACATCTGATGTATCAGGAGAGATTGTTGAAATGTTGGTGAAAGAAGGCGATCAAGTTAAAAAAGGACAATTACTTTGCCGTATTAAACCAGATATTTACGAAAGTGCTTTAGAGCGTGTAAGCGCTACAGTAAATAGTTCGAAAGCTAACGTGAAAACGGCAGCGGCTCAATTAGCACAAGCACAAGCTAACTTAGCAAATGCAGAAGCATCTTATGCTCGCAACAAAAAATTATTTGACCAAAACGTCATTTCTCAACAAGAAATGGAAGCGTCTAAAGCAGGTTACGAAGCGGCAAAAGCTAATGTAGATGGTTTAGTAGAAAGCATCAAAGCATCTGATTATAATGTAAAAAGTGTGGAAGCCTCTTTAAAAGAAGCAAACACTAATTTAGATAAAACATTTATCTATGCTCCAGTTGACGGAACGGTTTCTAAATTAAATGTAGAAAAAGGAGAACGTGTGGTTGGTGTGCAAGGTTTACAAGGAACGGAAATTTTACGTTTAGCAAACTTAAACGAAATGGAAGCTAGTGTTGAAGTAAACGAAAATGATATTATTCGTATTCATAAAAACGATACAGCTGTTATTGAAGTAGATGCTTACATCGGAAAAAAATTCAAAGGGATTGTTACAGAAGTTGCTAATTCAGCTAACACTACTGGTATTTCAATTGATCAAGTAACCAACTTCGTTGTAAAAATTAGAATTTTAAGAGAATCATATATGGATTTAGTAAATGACATTAATCCTGCTCCATTTCGCCCAGGAATGAGCGCAAGTGTTGAAATACAAACGATGCGTGCAGCTAATATCATTACTATTCCTATTCAAGGTGTTACAACTCGTAGCTCAGATACAACAAAAACAAAACCATCATTTGAAGGTGAAGAAGACATGGAAGTTGTTGTGAAAGATGAAAAAGAAGAAAAAGCAAATAGCAAAAAAGAAGAAGAAATTAAAGAATGTGTTTTTGTAAACAATAATGGCGTTGCTAAAATGGTTTACGTTACTACTGGTATTCAGGATAACGACTATATTGAAATTAAGAGCGGTGTAAATGTAGGCGATGAAATCATTTCAGGACCTTATGGAGCTGTTTCTAAAATTTTAAAGAATGGCAAAAAAATTAAAGTTGTAGATAAAGACGAATTATTTTCTGATAAAAATAAATAGTGGCTTACCTTCTACATATTGAAAGTACTTCTACTGTTTGTTCTGTGGCAATTTCAAAAGATGCGGACTTAGTTGCTATTAAAGAATTAAACAATGGATACACGCATGCCGAAAACTTGCACGTGTTTATTGATGAACTCCTAAAAGGAAATACATTAAAGCCAAGTGATTTAAGTGCTATTTCTATAAGTTCTGGTCCTGGTTCGTACACTGGTTTACGAATTGGATTTTCAGCCGCAAAAGGTTTGGCTTATACTTTACAAATTCCTTTAATCAGTATCGACACTTTAAAGGCACTAAGTGTGGCTGCCATTAAAAAAACAACTACAAACGCCTTGTTTTGTCCATTAATGGATGCCCGACGTATGGAAGTATATTGTGCTTCTTATGACAATCAATTAAATGAAGTTTTACCAATACAAGCCTTGGTATTAACAGAAGACAGTATTAAAGCATTTGATTTAAATAATCCTATTTGTTTTTTTGGAGATGGTATGCCAAAGGCTAAAGAACTACTTCAAGCTATTCCTCAATCTTTTTTTATGGATGATATTATCGCTAGTGCTTCCAATATGATTGAACTAGCATTTGCTAAATATCAAGCAAAAGATTTTGCAGATGTGGCCTACTCTGAACCAAATTACTTAAAAGAATTTTTCTTTACTACTGCTAAAAAATAACCATGACACAAAAAATCGCATTCGTTATTAATCCCAATGCAGGTGTCAAAAAGAAAATTGATATCATTGAGTTTATTAAAACTCATTTTCCAAGACATATATCTTACGATTTAATTGTTTGGAAAAACAAAGACGATTTTGAATCGGTTAAACAACAAATTCTTTCTGGAAACTACAACACTGTTGTGGCTTGCGGTGGAGATGGCACCGTAAATCAAGTAGCCTCAGTTGTAGCACATAGCAATATGGCTTTAGGGATTTTCCCTTTAGGTTCTGGAAATGGTTTAGCGAGAAGCAACCGTATTCCTTTAGATTTAAAACAAGCTTTACAAATTATTGAACGCGGTACCATTAAACAAATGGATGGCGCTATGATTAATCAATATCCGTTTTTTTGCACAGCTGGTGTAGGATTTGATGCTCATATTGCCAACGAATTTGCAGTAAGTACTAAACGTGGTTTTGTTACCTACTTTAAAACTACTGTGAAAGAATTTTTTGGATACACGCCCAATCAATATAAAATTACGGTAGATGATAAAATTATAGAAACTAAAGCTTTTTTAATAACGGTGGCTAATGCAGGACAATGGGGTAATGATGTTTATATAGCGCCAGAAGCAGAATTAAGTGATGGTATTTTAAATGTTAGCATTTTAAAACCCTTCTCTCATTTTGCAATACCAATGATTGGTATAAAATTATTTTCGAAAAAAATTCACACGTCCATTAATCTACAATCCGAAAAAGGAAAACAGATTGATATTGAATTTAATGGCGAACTACCCGTTCATTTTGACGGAGAACCCATCAGAGTATCTGATAAACTCTCCATTAAAATTATGCCTTTGGCTTTAAAAATTGTTTGCTAGTAAGCAGTCCAACCACCATCGGCTGTTAACACAGTTCCATTTACAAAACTCGAATCATTACATGCTAAAAACAAAGCTGTTTTAGCTATTTCATCAGATTCACCCATACGCGGCATACTAGCCATACCCGACGTGCATCTTCCATAACCAAATTGATTTGGATTCATCCCTTTACCAATATTGGTATTAACACCTCCTGGTGCAATGGCATTACAACGAATTCCTTGCTGTGAATACATGAATCCTATATTTTTTGTTAAGCCTACCACCGCATGTTTAGATGTTGTATAAACCGCGCCAGCTCTTGAACCATTCAATCCACCAACTGAAGCGATATTAATAATGGAGCCACTTCCTTGCTTTAACATAATTGGCACTGCTAAACGACAAGCATAGAATGGACCATTCACATTTATACTCATCACTTTATTCCATAATTCGTTTGACACCTGATCTACTGGAAAAAAATCATCCATCACACCTGCATTGTTTACTAAAACATCTAATGTATTGTATTTTGATACAGCAATATCAATCATATTTTTGATATCCGTTTCATTGGCTACATTACATACTACGCCAAGAGCCTTGCCGTCGCTTTGAGTAATCAAATTAACGACTTCATCAATTTCATTTTGTTTTAAATCAGCTACAATCACATTAGCGCCTT
>Ga0208628_1000402_pt1 | contig 22590 bp, 17 predicted proteins | sample LakWasMet16_LOW5_2_FD_183864 | JGI IMG/M metagenome (GOLD analysis project Ga0208628, IMG submission 183864) | Freshwater sediment methanotrophic microbial communities from Lake Washington under simulated oxygen tension - Sediment Metagenome... | ecosystem: Environmental > Aquatic > Freshwater >... | reverse complement strand
GGATTAATCCAAAAGAAGGAAATGGAAAAATCAGTATTTCGATTAAAATCGTTAATCAATTTATTAAGATATCCATTGCAGATGATGGAATAGGAAGAGAGAAGTCTAAAGCAATACAAAGTTTACAGCCAGCTGCTCGTCACAAATCATTAGGAATGAAGATTACTAAAGACAGAGTGCGAATATTAAATAACATACATCAATCAAACTTGAATGTAAATATTATAGATTTGTATAATGATAAATCGGAATCTATAGGAACGCAAGTAGATTTATTTATTCCGTATGTAAAATAGTTGTTAGTTTTGAGTTATTGGTTCCTAGTAGTAAAACCAATATTCATTATTGCAGCTAAATCAAATAACTAAAAACCAAATACTAATAACTATATTATGAAAGCAATTATTATTGAAGATGAAAAAAAGAGCAGAGAAATGTTGGCAGATTTGCTTAAAAATAATTTCCCTCAAATTACCATTTTAGGCTTAGGAAAGAATGTTGCTGAAGGAGTTGAGTTAATTCAAACTTTAAAACCAAATTTATTATTCTTAGATATTAGTATGCCCGATGGAACTGGCTTTGATGTTTTAGAAAAAGTTCAAGGCTCTAAGTTTGATATTATTTTTACAACGGCAACCGATAAGCATGCTCTAAAAGCTATTAAATATAGTGCTTGCGATTACTTATTGAAACCAATTGATATTGACGAATTGAAATCGGCTATTAATCGGTTAATCGAAAAGAGATCGTCTAATTTGCCAAGTATGGATAATTTACAGTTCTTAATTCAGAATTTAAAACGCGCAGATGATAACTACAATAAAATTACTTTGCCAACTGGAAATGCGTATGAAATTGTAAATATTAAAGATATTATTAGATGTGAAGCAGATGGAAGTTATACTAATTTTCATTTAGTAGGTGGAAGAAAGCTAATGGTATCGGCTAGTTTAAAGCATTATGAAGATTTATTGCCAGCAAATGATTTCATTCGTATTCATCACCATCATTTAATAAACATGAATCATGTGGTTAGATTTTTGAAAGTGGATGGCGGTTATGCTATTATGAGTGATAACTGTCAGTTAGAAATAAGTCGTCGTAAAAAAGACGCATTTTTAGATAGACTAAACGCAGTATAAATTTCACATATTTATAATAATAAAAAGTCTCATCCGACAGCTAGCGGATGAGACTTTTTATTATTGGTTTAATTACAAAGATTGAAAAGCAATTTCAAATGCTTTGATTGTTTTATCGATATCTTCTTGAGTGTGAGCTTCACTCATAAAACCAACTTCATATCCTGAAGGTCCTGAATAAATCCCATTTTCTAATAATGCATGGTATAAAATTTTAAAATGTTTCATACTGTCAGCATCAATATCTTCAGCACATCTAATGAATTTTTTATCTGTGAAGGCCAACCAAAAAATAGATCCAATACTAAAAATAGTAAAATCGTGTTTTGTATTCTTTTTTAATCCTGCTATTAATGTTTGAGTTTTAGTTTCTAAATCTTTATAAAAATTAGGCTTCAAACACTCTGTTAATTGAGCAATCCCAGCAGTCATTGCAACTGGATTTCCACTTAATGTTCCAGCTTGATACACATTACCTTCCGGCGAAATGGACGACATAATTTCTTTGCTCGCTCCATAAGCACCAACAGGAAAACCTCCTCCAATAATCTTTCCATAAGTGATAATGTCTGGTTTAATATCGTAATAGCCAGCAGCTCCACAAAAACCTACTCTAAAACCACTAATCACTTCATCAAACAATAATAAAGTTTTATTTGCTGTACAAATGTCTCTTAAAAACTGTAAGTATTCTTTTTCTTGTAATAACAAGCCATTGTTTGCTGGTATTGGTTCAATAATCACACATGCTATTTCATCTTTAAATTGAGTAAAGGCTTGAGTAATCGCTTCCTTGTTATTTAATGGAACAACAATAGTTTCCTTTACAAAACTTTCTGGTACACCTGCGGAAGATGTTTCTCCAAAAGTTACCAAACCCGAACCTGCTTTTACTAAAAGTGAATCAGAGTGGCCATGGTAACAGCCTTCAAATTTTAATATTTTATTTCTTCCTGTAAAACCTCTTGCTAAACGAATAGCACTCATTACAGCTTCAGTTCCACTGCTTACAAAACGAATTTTTTCAATGTAATGATTGTTAGTTAATATTAACTCAGCTAACTCATTTTCTAGTCGCGTTGGCGCACCAAAAGATGTTCCATTGCGCATTGTTTTTTCAACAGCATTTAATACATTATCATTAGCGTGACCTAAAATTAATGGACCCCAACTTGCACAGTAATCAATATATTCGTTTCCATCAGCGTCCCACACGTGTGAGCCTTTTCCTTTATCAATAAATATTGGAGTTCCTCCAACGCTTCTAAAAGCACGAACTGGAGAGTTAACACCACCTGGAAAAAAAGCTTTTGCTTTTTCAAATAATTGAGCTGATACTTGATTGTTCATTTTCGGAAATTTTGCATCAAAGATAAAGGTTTGAAGGATATATTTAAATTTAGTATTGTATTTCTTTCCAATAAAAAAGGCTACCTCATTGAGGTAGCCTTTTAAAACCTAATCAAAAATTAATTATTGTTTAACAATTTTACCAATTTTAATGATTTTGTTGTTATTGATAATTTTAAACATATACATACCATCTTCTAATTTAGAAAGATTAACGTTACTCATATTGTTTGTGATGTTTTCTTTGATAGTTAATTTACCAATTGCATCATATACTTCAACAGTTACGTTTCCTTCAATAGACACTGGAATTGAAATTGTAACATTGCCAGTTGTTGGGTTAGGGAAGATGCTAATGTTATCAGTAGCAAGATCCTTAATGCCATTACAGTTATTTACAGTTACAGTTACGAATGCATTTGCAGAACAACCATTACCTGTTGCAGTGATTGTGTATACAGAAGTAACACTTGGTGTAACTACAGTTGTCATTGTTGTAGCTCCATCAGACCATAAATAAGTTGTTCCGTTAGAAGAAGCAGTTAAGATAGAGCTTCCCGTACTTCCATCATCACATAATAATGTTTGAGATGCAACAGCAGATACTGTAGGAGTTTGGTTAACACCTAATGATACTGTAGCCGTATTTGAACAGCTATTAGTTTCACCAGTTACAGTATAAACAGTTAATGCAGTTGGAGTTACAACTTCAGTTGAAGTAGTTCCACCAGATGTCCAAGTATAGTTTGTAGCACCGCCTGCAGTTAAAGTAGCAGATGAACCAGAACAAACAGATGCACTTGACGCAGATACTGTTACTGTAGGGATAATTGTATTAACATCTACGGATACAATAGCTGTACTTGAACAACCACTTGTTTCGCCAGTTACAGTATAAACTGTTAAAACTGTTGGAGTAACACTTTCAGTTGAAGTTGTTCCACCGCTTGTCCAAGTGTAGTTAGTAGCACCACTTGCAGTTAATGTAGCAGAGTTCCCAGTACAAATAGTTGCATTTGATGCAGCAGCAGCTACCGTTGGCGTTGCAGTTACATTAATTGCTACTGTTGCAGTTCCTGAACAACCAGTTGCTTCACCAGTTACTGTATAAGTAGTAGTAGTAGCTGGAGTAACAATTTCTGTAGAAGTAGTTCCGCCAGAAGTCCAAGTATAGTTAGTCGCACCACTTGCAGTTAATGTTGTTGAGTTGCTAGAGCAAATTGATGCGCTAGAAGCAGCAACAGAAACAGATGGAACAGCAAGAGCGTCAACAGATACAGTAGCAGTGTTTGAACAGCCACTTGTTTCACCAGTTACTGTATAAACAGTTAATGCAGTTGGAGTCACATTTTCTGTAGATGTAGTTCCACCAGAAGTCCAAGTGTAGTTAGTAGCACCACTTGCAGTTAATGTAGCTGAAGATCCAGCACAAACAGCAGTATTAGAAGCTACCGCAGATACAGTTGGAGTTGTATTAACCGTAACAGTTACTGGAGTTGATATTACAACACAAGAATTATTATCTGTTAATGTTGCTGTATAAGTTGCAGTTGTACTTGGTGTGATACTTACTACTGAACCAGTGCCAACTGAAGTCACTCCAGTTGTCCAATTGATAGCAGTCACACCTGGCAATGAATTACCTTTAAATGTAATATTAGGTCTTATAGTGCTAGTAGCAGACGAACCAGTATTTGAAGTATTACATAAAGATGAGTTATCGGCATAGTAACCTCTTACAGAAGTGTAACCCGAAACTGTATTTGCAGCTACTGTAGTATTACTTGTGTATAATGTACCTGTACTTAATGGGTCATTTTCGAAACAGATATCTATAATAACGTTTGAAGATCCATCCCAATTAAATGGTGACGCAAAGTTATGCGTATTAACACCTAATGCAGGAGCAGGTAAATTTAATGGGCCAAATACACCAACTATCGGACTTGAATTAGCTGCGAAGGCAGTAACTAAATCAGTCGATGTAGTGTGATACATTTTAATAGCATAGTTTGTAAATGTCATCGTAGCATTTGCAGCGGTTACATTAAATGCCATCGAAGTAATATTACCAGCAGATAAACCAGCAGCAGTTAATTCGCTTGCTTTAAATAAATACTGAGTTCTTTGTCCTTCATAGAATTGAGCATAAGGAGAAAGACCTGAACCACCTTGAGTAGTTGTTGTTCCAGAACCTAGTGCAACATTAGCAGATGAGTTTAAAGACAATGTAGTTGAATTACCAGAACATAATACACTAGGAGTAGCAATAGCAGTTGGAGTAGCCACTGTTTGGAATACATTTAAAGATACTGTATTTACAGCAGTACAAGCTCCATCAACAGCAGTTAATGAGTAAACATAATTACCAGATATAGAAGGTGAAATGCTTACAGAAGAACCATTTACTGATCCAGTAATACCACTACCTGTAGCAGGAATAGCTGTCCATGTATAAGAATAAGTATTTGTTGTTCCTGTATTTGTAGCAATTAATGCAACTGTTGTATTTGGACAAATAGAAGCTGAAGAAACAGAAGCCGTTACAGCGTCAGGAATACTAACAGTAGTAGTTACTTGAGCTCTTGGACTTTGACAAGATGCAGTGCTAACAGAAGTTACATACCAAGAAGTTGTATTACTAATTGAAGTTGTATAATTTGTACTTGTCCCACTTTGTAATACAGTAGTAGAAGTTGGAGTAGCATACCAATTATACGAAGTCCCACCACTAACTGAAGAAGTTGGAATACCAACACCGCATTGTGTTGTATTTGTTACAACAGGAGTAGTAGGTATAGCGTTAACTAAAACACCTACAGTGCCTGTGTTTGAACAAGTAGTTGCTGGATTATTAACAGAAACTGTATATACACTTGTAGCGGCTGTAGAACCAGTGTTAACAGGAGTTACTGTTGCCGCACTTGATGGTATGGCACCTGGATTCCAAGTCCAAACTAAAGAAGGTGTTACATTAGTTCCAATTTGACCTGAGAAACCAATAATTGGACGAGTAGTTGTAGATGTTCCTGATGCAAATCCACATGCACCAGCTGTGTAAGAATAAACTACTCTGTTAGAAATAGTTTGAACATTCATTGTACTACTAACCCCAATAGGGCTAACTAAATCATGGCAAATTTCAATCATTACATTAGAAATACCATCCCAATTGAATGGAGTATCGAAAGTATGTATATTTTGACCTAATGTTACAGAGTATGAATATGGTCCATAAACTGTAGACGGAGGTAAATCATAAGCAGTTCCTAATGATGTAGTAGAGGTAGCTCCCATTTTAATTTCGAAGTTATCCATCATTCCACTACCTGCAGCAGTCACATTAAATCTTAAGTCTGTTATATTACCAGCATAAATACCAGCTGCATTTAATTCAGCAGCTGTATATAAATATTGAGTTTTGAAATCATTCGTGATACCATTTCCTTGTCCATAAGGTGTACCAGTAGTACTATTAAATCCAGTTGGACCTACAGTAGCAGTACCTGTTGCAATATTAATAGATTGAGCATCTAATCCAACATTAACTCCCGAACAAACTACGCTAGGTGTAGCTGTTGTGCTAATTGGTGGTAAATTGTTTAAGGCAACAGAAACAGATGATACTGCAATACAAGTTCCATCAGATGCCGATAAGCTGTATACATAATTACCAACCGTTGAAGGAGTAATAGAAACTACGCTTCCAGTTGTTGAAGTTGGAATACCGCTACCCACAGAAGGGGAAGCTGTCCATGTAAATACATAAGCATTACTATTTGTACCTGTTGCAGTTAAAGTAATTGTATTAGCACCACCAACACAAAGTTTTGTAGCTGAACTGCTAGCAGAAACAGCATCAGGAATAGTTACTGATTGAGTAACTGCAACTCTAGGTGAACTTTCGCAAGTTCCGTTGAATGAAGTGACATACCAAGTAGTTGTATTACTAATTGAAGTTGTATAATTAGCAGTTGCTCCTGCTTGTAAAACTGTAGTTGAAGTAGGAGAAGCATACCAATTGTATGAAGTTCCACCACTTACAGAAGCTGTTGGGATACCAAGACCACATTGTGTTGCATTTGTTACAACCGGATTAGAAGGTAATGGATTAATTAATACACTTGTTGTTGCAGTGTTAGAACATGCAGTTGTAGTATTAGTTACAGTTACTGTATATACGTTTGTAGTTGCTGTAGTTCCTGTATTAACAGGGGTTACAGTTGCAGTATTACTGTTTATTGCTCCTGGATTCCAAATGAAATTCATGGCAGAGCTAACATTTATACCAACTAATCCAGTAAAATAAGTCTGTGGTCTTCCTGTAGTTGTTGAGCTTCCTCCACTTGCAGGGATTGTTGTTGTTGCACTACAAACTGTAGATGGAGTCTGGCTGTCAGAATAGATATACATACCTTTGTTGCCAGTATATGTATCCCATTTAACAGCACTTGAAGTACCACCAGTTGTTGCATTACTCCAACAAATTGAAATAACTACATTTGAAACACCATCCCAGTTAAATGGAGTAGAGAATACAAAATTATTTACACCTAAAACGGGTGTATAACTATTATTAGTTCCTGTTCCTACATAAACTTGAGTAATGCTATTGATAGTATTTGCAGTAGGAAATACAGATTGCGTGGTTGCTCCGATACTTAAAGCAAAACCTTCATACGGAACACCAACAGATGTAATATTTAATCCCATAGATGTAATATTACCAGCTAATAATCCTTGAGCTGCTAATTCAGCAGCAGTATAAATATATTGAACTTTTGCTCCACCCCAACCATAGTAAAACGGAGAACCGCCACTGCTTGAGGTTGTTGCTCCACTTCCAATTGTAGTAGTTGCAACAGAAGCATTAATAGATTGAGCATTTAAATTAACAGGAGATCCAGAACAAATAACGGTAGGATTAGCTGTAGCGCTGATTGAAGGAGGGTTGTTTAATCCAACAGTAACTGTTGAAATTGTTGTACAAATTCCATCTGCTGCAGTTACACTATAAGTATATGTTCCTGGTAAAGTAGGAGTAATAACCACTGCAGTACCAGTTACAGAACTAGTCATACCGCTTCCTGTTGTAGAGGATGCATTCCAAGTAAATACGTAAGGATTATTTGTTCCTGTTTGAACAGCTGTTAAGGTTACAGTATTAGCACTTCCAATACAAAGGTTAGAAGAACTTACATTTGCAGTTACAGGATCAGGAATACTAACAGTTGTTGTAACAGCTGCTCTTGGTGTACTTTCGCAAGCACCATTTACTGAAGTTACGTACCAAGTAGTAGTAGCCCCAATAGATGTAGTGAAATTTGCAGCACTACCTGTTTGTAATACAGTTGTAGAAGTTGGTGTTGCATACCAGTTGTAGTTTGCGCCTCCAATTACAGAAGCCGTAGGAACTCCAACACCACATTGTGATGAGTTTGAAACGATAGGTGCACTTGGTAATGGCACATTAGTAACATTAACCGCGGCAGTAACAGGGCAACCACCTAAATCAGATGTAACTGTATAAGTTGTATTAGCTGTAATGGTAGCAGTAACAGGGTTTGTTGTACCTATAATACCAAAACCATCTGTCCAAGAAATATTAGCAGTTGGTGTAACTACTACACTTACTAAATAATCTTCTACTTCACCCCATGAACCTACAGTACCACATGAAGAAGTGATAGCCCCTTCTTTTACGATAACACGCATTCTTGTTAATCCCATAGAAGCTGATGTAGGAATGGTAATGTTAGCAGTAAAATCGCTTAGGAAAGGACCAACTTTTGATAATGAAAAAGTTTCACCAGCATCTGCAAAAGATCCGTTTTGATTAAAATCTAAATAAACATTACAGAAGTTAGCGCTTGATTCTGTGCCATCATGAAAATGATATACAGTTATTGGATAAGATTGACCTGCATTAACAATAGCTGGGGCAACTGCTGTAAAATCAGAGTAAGTGCCATTCGCCGCAGGGTTTGTTTGTTGTGGAGTAGGTCTTGTTGCTGGATTATTAATTCCTGCAAAAGTTACTTGTCCAATATCATCTTCAGTTGTATTTGACATTGTTGCACTACAATAAGATGTTGGAGCTGGACTTGTTGAAGATAGCACTAAACTTAAGCTTGTAGTATTGCCTGCACAAACTGGGTTTGATGAAGATAATGCTGTAGCTGTAACACCATTTGTTGGCTCATCTTTATAAGATGTTCCAAAGCTTACTTTAGTATTAGTTCCGTCAGTTGCTGTAACTGTCCAAGTCACATTTGCATTTGTTGGAAATGCAGCTGGTATTGTAGCTGTCCATGTAGATGTAGATGTAAAACTTCCACCTGCCATTGTTACAGGAAGAAATCCAGTACCATTGAATGAAAATGTTAACTCAACAGAAGTTAATGGACTAGCTCCTGGAGTAACAGTAGCTGTTACAACTCTTGGAGCCGCTGTACAAAGATTTCCAGTTGGAGTAATTGATAATCCGTTAATTACTAAATTTAATGAAACACCCTCAAACTCATCAGCTCCCATATCAGGAGATGAACCAGTTCCAGTATAACCTGCATTTCCTTGACGAGTATTAGAGTCAAAATCATCTGTAATACCTGAAATATTTGAACCACCACTTTCAGCTAAAGTTGAAGTAGCTGGGTTAAAATGTAAAAAGTTTGCATTTGAACCAGTAGTACTAGCAAAAGTTGGATTTTCAGTAACAGAAGCTGCATCTCTTGAAGGACCAACTAAAGTTTTAAAATTCGCTAATGTTTGTTGAACGGTTGTACCATCGTAAAAAATAGCAGTTGTAGCAGATGGAGTTCCTGCATAGAATAAATTACTATTAGAAGTACTTGCGTATGTTGTTAATGTAGTTGAACTTCTTCTGTAAGCAACAGTAATTGCTGTTCCTGTTGGAGTAGAAGTGTTTACAAAAATGTTATTTCTTAAATCAACGGTTGCAGCTGAACTTGCATTAATTGCAGAACTACCAAACAAGGTTCCTGTGCTTGTTGCGTTTAAATAAACAGAATTATAATAAGCGTTTACATTAGTTCCACCAGTTATGTTGATTCCACTAATTGCATTTACATTATTAGCGGTTGGAGTTTTTAAATCTCCAACAATGTTATTGAAAATATTTACTACAGTTCCTGATATAATATGAATACCTGAAACAATTCCATTAGCACCGTTAGATGATAAATCGTATACTTTGTTTTTAAAAACAGAAGGACTACTATTAGCATTATATAACCCGTATACGGTTCCACCATTAGAAGATAGAGTATATACGTTGTTGTTTGATAAAATTCTTGTACCAGTAGTCGTGTTGAAATACATACCTCCAACTAAACCTGTTCCTGAATGAGACAAATTAAATACTCTGTTATTATTGTAGGTTTCGTTTGTTGGAGAACTTAAATCATAAATACCATAAATCGCTGCTGTTCCTGTTGTTTTTGTGTTATATAAATCATTAACAAAATTATCAGATATAGTAACTGTTGTACCTGCAGCGCGAATACCATAAATAGTACCGCCTGTTCCAGTACCACTTATTGTACATGAATTTATGCTATTATTTGTAATGATTTGATTTGTGCCTGAACTTGGATAAATAGCAGCAAAAATTGCACCTGTTGTACCTGTAAACGCACAGTTAATAACTGTATTTGAAATTACTGACAATGTTGTTGTTGCACCAGTATTGTAAATTGTGTATACATTACCACTACCACCAATTGCACTATTTGAATAATTTAAACCATTGAATAAATTGTTTGAAATATTAACAGAAGATGGAGAAGCTGTGTTGTAAATTCCATAAAATGCTCCTGATGTTGCAGTTGTATATGTGCTATTTGAAACAATGTTATTAGAAATTACTACTGTGTTTGTTGCAGCAGTTGATCCAGAAGCATTTTCAATGGCAGAAATTTGAGAAGTTGTTCCGCCTCCGTTTAATGTCACAGTATTGTTTGTAATAGCTGCGTTTGCACTTGTTGCAGTATTTAAATAAATACCTCTTAAAGTACTGACGTGATTTACACCAGAGCCATTGTTATTATTAATGCTATTAAATGATACATTGATATTGTATTGAGCTAAAGTGCGAATAGCTGCAGAAGGGTTTGTTGCAGCAGCTGCTCCGCCGAAATTAATAATGGTGTTACCTGTTGCAGATGAAACACCACCGATATCATTTCCTGTATCCGCTAAAGTAAAAGGAGTTGCTGCGGCAAATCCTATTAAAGCCATACCGTAATTACAGTTTTGAATAGTATTTGAATAAAATTTATTATTAGAGTTTGATCCAGTTGCCAATGTTGGAGTTAATACAGTTGTCGCTGCATTAGATGTTGCATTCATCATGATGATACCAACAGAACCTTCTACCATTGGAGAAGTACCAGTAGCATTGTTAACACGACTTAAGTTGATAACACAATTTTTAATGGTGTTATTTTGACAACCATTATCAGCAGTAGCTTTATATAAAGCGTAACCAAATTCCATAGTTGCTGGATTAACAGTATTTGGATCAGTAATATTAATTCCATCAATAGTTACATAATCAGAACCTACTAAACGAAAAACTCCATCCTGACCAGCAGATGTTGGAGTAGCTGTACCAGTGTAGGCTGTTAACAATGGATTAGCTCCAGCACCACTTCTTTGAAATGTAATCGTGTTTGCTAAAGTTCCAGTTGCTGTTAACACATATCCTCCAAGTGGAGCTGTTTCAGTATATCCAGCTGGAATATTAATAATTAAAGGACCGTTAACACCTTGGGTATTAATGTCGCTAATAGCTAAGGCAAGTGTAGGATAATCAACACCTATGGTCTTTGTTCCAGAAAGCTGAGCTTTAAGGCTGCCTGAAAAAATAAAAGTTAAGAGGGCAAAAGCCATTAACCAATTATTTTTTTGTTTGGTAGTTTTTGTATACATGTTATTTTTCGTTATTTTAAATTTTTTAGACTGTAAAGTTAAACAACAAATAACTATAAATGGTTAGTTCTACAGAAAAAATACCAATTTTAGTCGAAAAATCATACAGATTTAACAAACTAAATTTTTAGATATCTTTACAGAACAAACTAAAACCACTTTATGCATTTAGATGGATTAAGAGAATATTGTTTATTAAAGAAAGGTATGGAAGAGTGTTTGCCTTTTGGAGATGATACTTTAGTGTTTAAAGTAATGGGAAAAATGTTTTTATTATCAGGAATCGACGCTCAACCTGTTCAATTTAATGTGAAGTGTAATCCCGAAAAAGCCATTGAACTCAGAGAAAATTATTCTTGTGTTTTACCAGGCTATCACATGAATAAACAACATTGGAATACGATTATTTGTGATGGATCCGTGCCAGATAAACTAATAAAAGAATGGATAGATGATAGTTATAATTTAGTAGTAGATAGTTTAACTAAAAAGTTAAAAACTGAGCTTGAAAATTTATAACCTTATTCGTCTCTAAAAAAACTTAATTTATGTAAATCTATTAATTGTGTTTTTTGATAATAAAAATTTATCACATCAGGATATTTGTAACCTAATTTTGCCATTCGCATCGCTCCTTCCTGACACATTCCAACTCCGTGACCAAATCCTCTTCCTTTAAATATCAAAGTATCACCTTGTTGAAAAATACTAAAAAACGTAGATTTTAGTTGTAAATCAATCCGCACATTTTTTAAAGGAACTTTTATGTTATTAGCTTCCAGATAAGGTTTACGAGAATCTTGTTTAAAAGTCAAAGCAAGCCATTTTGCATTAGAATCTTGTATTGGATAGTTATGTTTTAGTTTAAGGTAAGATAGCCAATCTTCCTTTGCCATTTTACGTTCCCATCTAGCATTTGGCATTTTAATACTAAAGGTATCATTCACACTTCGGAGATAAGATAATTTACTGCCCCAAACATCTTCAGAGTTAGCGGTTTGCCCCCCACTATTACTATGAAAAGCAGCGTCAATTAAATTTAAATTATCATCAACAACTACTTTTCCCTTTGTATCGGTAACAGCTTTCATGATGTCTAATTCAGTGGTTTTGCCAAAATAGGCTTGGCAATGCGTGTGGTCGCATAAGTTAAAACCTTCGGCCCCATGTTTTTGTAAATGAGATAAAGCAAATGTTCTAGCTAAAATAGCTTGTACTTTATAAAATTCTTGATAAGAACGTTTTCCAGATTCGGCCTGAACAACTCCTGAAATATAATTGTCTAGAATAATTTCATTAATACATTTTAAATCACCAAGCTCTGCAGATACAATTAAGTTGTCTTCATAAAATCTGGGCTTTCTATCTGGCAAAACTAATTTTAATCGAAATGCTTTTGTAACATCTGAACTAGAAATTTTAACTCGTTTGTATTTTCCAATGATATTTTCAAAAGTTTTTACTTCAACAGAATCGTTGCTGTATGAAAATTTAATAATAGGAAATTTTACAGAGTTGACTATTTCGATACCGTTAGCCCAAACACTATAGCTACCAGCTTCAGAGCTAAAAGTAAAAGACTGAATTTTTAGTTGAGAGAAAATTCTAATATTCACCACTTCATCTGAAGAGATTTTTTTTGTCGCTGTAGGCTTGGTTGTATTAGCTTTATTTTTTATGGATTTAGCAAATACTTCCGTTACTTGCCAAGACGCAAGAGATAGTAAAACGATGGAGATGAATATGATTTTACTTTTTTGCATGAATGTGATTGTACATTAATTCAGCTACTTTTTTAGAAGCGCCACTATTTCCTAGTAATTTTATTAAACCATCGTACTCTTTCAACATCTCTTCTCTAACTGGTCCAGAAATTATTTTAGCTAATTCTTCTTTTAAATTTTTAGACGTTAAATCCGTTTGAATTAATTCTTTTACAACAGGTTTGTCTAAAATTAAATTTGGCAATCCAATGTATTTAACTCTTCCTCCAACAACCATTTTAGCAATAGAATATGAAACAGTTCCTCCTTTGTAACAAACCACTTGTGGTAATCTAAACAAAGCACTTTCTAACGTTGAGGTTCCAGATTTTATAATCCCCGCGTGAGCATTGTGCATCAAAGCATATGTTTGATTAAACACAACTTTCAAATTTTTATCAATTGCCATTTGATAAGCTTCTTTCGGAAGATTGGTTGTACCAGCTATAACAAATTGATACTCTTTAAAATCGTTCACTACATCCAGCATAATAGAAAACATACGTTCTATTTCTTGTTTTCTGCTTCCTGGCAAAACGGCAATAATGGGTCTATTATCTAAATTATTTTTTGATATGAATGTTGCTTTATCTGGTAACGAAGATTTTTCTTGCTCAATAGCATCTAATAATGGATGGCCTACATAATCAGCTTCGTAGTTATGTTTTTTATAAACAGCCACTTCAAAAGGCAATATCACAAACATTTTTTCTACACTACGTTTTACTATCTCTACACGATTTTCTTTCCATGCCCAAATAGTTGGAGAAATATAATAAAATACTCTGATGCCTTGTTGTTTTGCCCAATCTGCAATACGTAAGTTGAAGCCAGGATAATCTACTAAAATCAAAATCTCTGGTTTAAAATCTAAAATATCTTGCTTGCAAAAGGCTATATTTTTAAAAATTGTACGGATGTTTTTTGCTACTTCCACAAAACCCATAAAAGCTAAATCCTTAATATGCTTTCTTGGTTTTTGATGGGTAACTGCTTCCATTAAATCACCGCCCCAAAATCTGAATTCAATGTTTTTATCTAACACAAGCAATTCCTTCATCATGTTTGATGCATGTAAATCACCTGATGGTTCCCCAGCTATAACGTAGTATTTCATGGTTTAATTTAAAGAAGAGAAATGTATAATACTAAACCAACATATAAAAAAGAAGCTATAATTAATCCTTTACCAAAATCAAATATTTTTTTGTTTAAAGAAATATAAAATACAGCTAAACTAGCAATTATACATGCTATCACAACTTCCTGTAACATATCTCCCATTCTAAGATATCTAATAAAGCCATACGGAAAACTTAATTGGTTGTGCATGAATAACCAATAACAGAAAAAACAAAATGCTGGAAAAAAAATTCCAAACACAAAGCCTATCCAAAGTTTATTAATTTTATCTAACATGATTATAAAGTGTTTTGTAAATGTGTAATATAATTATGAGCTGTTAAGTCATGCATAATAGGCACAACGGATACATATCCGTTTTGTAATGCCCATTCGTCAGTATCTTTTGCTTCTGGTTCAAAATTTACAAATTTGCCTGTCAACCAATAGTAAGAACGACCGTAGGGATCTTGACGCTCTTCAAAATCTTCTACCCAATTAGCCTTTGCTTGACGGCAAATTTTTAATCCATTTATCTCATCTGCTTTTAATTTCGGAAAATTGACATTTAAGCAAACGCCTTGTGGTAATTTATCTTTTAAGCATGACGCTATGATTTTTTCTATAAAAGATGTCGTTGGTGTAAAATCTGCATTAATATCATAATCACATAAACTAAATCCAACAGCGGAGGTCCCTTCCAAAGAGCCTTCAATGGCAGCACTCATGGTTCCTGAATAAATAACATTAATTGAACTATTACTACCATGATTAATGCCAGACAAAACTAAATCTGGTTTACGTGGCAATAATTTGTTGACTGCCATTTTCACACAATCAACTGGGGTGCCCGTGCAACTATACTCAGCAATAGCACCTTTGTGAAAATTGGTTTTTTGAATTCTTAATGTAGAATTAATAGTGATAGCATGTCCCATACCAGATTGAGGTTTGTCTGGAGCAATCACCACAACATCGCCATACTTTAAGGCAATAGAAGATAAATGTAAAATACCAGGAGCACTTACTCCATCGTCGTTAGTTACTAATATTAAAGGTTTTTGTTGCATCTTGGTAAATCTATTGAATTTATAACTGCTTTTTATCAAAAAAAGCAGTTATTTACTAAAATTTGACTGTTGAATTCTAACTGTGGTTTTATACGTTTTTTTAGTATTTTTGTTTTACTAACTAACCTCATTACAAAATGAAAAAAATTATCAAAACATCTAATGCTCCTGCTCCAATAGGTCCGTATAACCAAGCCATACAAGTTGGCGATTGTGTTTATGTTTCAGGAACTATTGCTATGGACTTGGAATCTAAACAGTTAATTAAAACAACGATTAAGGATGAAACTAAAATTGTAATGGAATATTTAGGAGCTGTTTTAAAAGAAGCTGGTTTAACATATGATAATATTGTTAAAACAACCATTTTCTTATCAGACATGAATAATTTTGTACATGTAAATGAGGTTTACAGTAGTTATTTTAAAGGTGATTTTCCTGCTCGTGCTACTATTCAAGCAGATAGATTACCAAAAGACGCAAATGTTGAAATTAGCGTTGAAGCTAAAGTATTTTAATAATATTATACAAAACTACCTTTATTTGATGAGGTTTTTGGGTTTTTTGACCAGAAACCTCATTTTTTTGACTAAAATTAAGCGAAACTGTTAAATTTGATAAGCATTTTTTGCCATCTAGTAGACAAAAAAGTTTTATTCACCGAAAAAATGTCATCAAAAATATTTGTTTATTTAAATATTTGTTATAATTTTACTATAACTAAATAAATTTTATGTTATGAATATTTTTGTAAGCAACATCAGCTTTAAAGTTAGAGAACAAGCACTAAGTGAACTTTTTTCTCAGTATGGCGAGGTAACCTCGGTAAGAATTATTAAAGACAAAGAAACAAAACGTAGTCGTGGCTTCGGGTTTGTTGAAATGGCAAGTGACGAAGATGGGCAAAAAGCCATTGATGCATTAAATGGCACAGAGCATTATGAACGTGCTATTGTTGTTTCTCAAGCAAAAGGAAAGCCTGAAAACGCATAAACTTTTTACTATATAAAATAAAAAAGTCCCTACCAGCAAGGTAGGGACTTTTTTATTGGTTTAGTTTCTAATAGTGAGCGTATTAATGCCATCAAACGAGGCATTGTAAAGTCTTAAGTTTTGAGTGGCAGAACCCGAAATTAATCCACCATCAAATATTTGCCATTTCGAACCGCTAATAGTATCCTTTAATGTAAAATTATCAGATTGAACTTTTACTTTAGCATAAGGATCGTCTGGTAAGGCTGTAGAAGTACGTTCTATAGCCACAAAATCGGTAGGCGAATTAGTCGCAGTTTTTCTATAAACAATAATGCCATTAACACCGCCATTAATATATACCCAGCCACCGGCTGTTTGTAATTTAAAGTAAAGAGGGTCGTTTGGATAAATGGTTATATTAACTGTTTGGTATGCAATATTATCTTGCACTGTTTGACTCTTTTTTTTACAAAAAGAAAAAATGCTCAGAAAAGCCAATAAAATGAATATGCCAATTTTTCTAAACATTATGATACAATATAGGTTAAACAAATACCTTTGCAATACAAATATAATCTTTTCGTATGGACTTTGACCAATCTAAACCACCAAAAAAATACAACGTTTTTTTGCCAATAATATTGTCTTTTGTTTTAATACTTGGTATTTGGTTAGGTTATTTCTTGAGTAATAGAATTAATAGAGGCTCATCTGTAAATCAAAATTACCACACATCTACTAACGATAAGATTAATAGTTTATTAGATTACATTGAATATCAATATGTAGATACTATTAATAAAAAAGACTTAGTAGAAAAAACAGTAACATCTATGTTGCAAAGTTTAGATCCACATTCAAGTTATATTGCTGCTAGTGAATTTGAAACAGTAAACGAACCTTTGGAGGGTAATTTTGATGGAATAGGAGTGGAGTTTAATATTATTAAAGATACAATTAGAGTTGTTACACCTATAGAAGGCGGGCCTTCCGAAAAAATTGGAATTAGATCGGGGGATAAAATTGTTAAAGTAGAAGGTAAAAATGTAGCAGGTATTAAGATTACTAATAAAGAGGTTTTTGATAAACTGAGAGGTAAAAGCGGAACAATTGTAACTGTTTCCATATTAAGAAGTGGTATTGCAAAACCTTTAGATTTTAAAATAACACGAGACGCTATTCCATTATATAGTTTAGATGCATCATACATGATTAAGCCAACTATTGGATACATTAAAATCAGCAAGTTTGCAGCCACTACCTATGATGAATATTTAAAGGCTTTTAATGAATTATCAAAACAAGGAATGAAGAAATTAATTTTGGATTTGCGAGGAAATCCAGGAGGGTATTTAAATGCGGCTGTTGATATTTCCGATGAATTTTTGGCAAATGGATTACAAATTGTTTATACACAAGGAAAAGCTAATCCTAAAAAAACATATAAGGCTACAACGCGTGGAAGTTTTGAAAATAATCCATTAGTGGTTTTAATTGACGAAGGTTCTGCTAGTGCTAGTGAGATTGTAGCTGGAGCAGTTCAGGATAATGACAGAGGAACAATTATAGGTAGAAGAAGTTTTGGAAAAGGTTTAGTTCAAGATCAGTTGCAATTACCCGATGGATCGGCTATTCGTTTAACTATTGCGAGATATTATACACCAACAGGTAGATGTATTCAAAAGCCATATTCTGATGATAAAAATCAATACTACAGCGAGGAATATGATAGGTTCGAAAACGGAGAGTTATTAAATGAAGATAGTATCAAGATGGACAAAACAAAGCAATATAAAACACCAGACGGAAAAATTGTTTATGGTGGAGGAGGCATTATGCCAGATATTTTTGTGCCTATAGATACAGCTAAAACTAATTCGTTTTTAAATAAAGTGTTTTACGCGGGGGCTATTAATACCTTTGCATTTGAGTATGCTGATAAGAACAGAAATCAAATAAATGTATACAAAACAGCAAAAAATTACATTGATCAATTTGAAATAAGCAATGCTATTCTAGAAGAATTTTACGAATATTGCTCTAAACAAAATTTATTAATAGGTAATCTCTCTAAATCTAAAACAAACGAAGCCTTAAGGCCTTATTTGAAAGCATTTATAGGGAGAGATGTGTTTGATAAGGATGCATATTACCCAATTATTAATCAAAAAGATAAATCGATAATAAAAGCCACAGAGCTTTTATCTAAATAAAAAATTGTATTTTTGATATCATAAAATCAACTTATGACTATCAAACTATTAGCTATTCCTTTTTTTGCTCTATCACTTGCACTAGTGTCTTGTGGTGGCAATTCAGAAGATCAAAAATCGCACGAATCTCTTGATGGATTAGATTCTATTGCTGCTACAGATACAGTTGCTTCAATGGATGATAATGAGGTAACGTATAACTTACCATCAGCTTTACAAATCGCCTATGTGTTTAAAAAGTCGGGCGCCAGCTTTATTCCAACTCTTTTAAATAATAAGGGTAATTACTCTAAGTATAATACTAGTAATTATAAAAGAGCAACTAATTTTGGTGTTTATAGTGCTGATTTGGCATATTGTTTATTTAATAAAAAATATCAGGAATCTAAAGAGTATTTGAAATCTTGTAAAGAAATGGGTTCGTTTTTAGGCCTAAATCAAGCGTTTGAAAGCGACAACATGGCTCAACGTTTTGATAAGAATATTGCAATTGAAGATTCTGTGGTGAAGATTGTATCAAACGTTCAGTTAAAAACGGATGTGATGTTTGAGCAAAATAAACAAAAACATATTACAGTTATTGCTTTTGCAGGTGCATGGACAGAAAGCATGTATATAGCAACTGAAGTTTATGCAAAAGATAAAAACAAAAAAGTACTAGCAAGTTTTATGGAGCAATTACTTTTATCTGAAACAATTATTAAAGCATTAAAAGTTCATCAAACATCCGAACAAGAATTACCAGCTTTAATTAGTTCTATCGAAAAAATAAATGCTCAGTTTAATGCTATTGCATCTGTAAAAGCAGCCATTGAAAAAGACGAGGAAATGGATTTTAATTTAATGGCAGTAACTGACAATGAATTAAAAGGCATTACGGAATCGGTAAAAGCATTAAGAACTAGTATGGTTGATTAAAATAAACAGTTATGAGAAAAATTATAAAAACTTTATTTAGTGTTCTTTTTGTTATTGTTTTAATGGCATTTCAAGGCGGTGATATATTGTGTAACGCTAAAGAATTAAAAGAAAAAGCAAAAAATTTATTGGAGCCATATAAATATGATAGTTCTGAATTGACTCGTATTATGTACAAAAAGAAAGAGTCTGTTAAAGAAGTTGAAGTTCCTTTATTTATTGGAGAAAAATATCGCATCGCTTTTGAGTTAGAAGCTTTACCAAAACAAGTTGAAGTTCGCATTTATAATAAGGACAAAGACTCTAAAAGCAGAAAATTATTATTCACTTCAAAAGGTTTAACAGCAGATATAAAAGAATTTTACTTTGAGGTTTCAAAAGTTCGACACGTTTATGTTGATTATATAGTGCCGCCAACAGAAGAAGGTTCTTACAGCGGATGCGCTGTTTTTATGGTTGGGTATAAATAGAGATTATAAAATAAAAAAGCAGCTTTTTAAGCTGCTTTTTTATTTGGTTTATTTTTTCATTTCTATTTCAAATCCTTTTTTCTTCCAATCATCAAATCCTTTTTCCAAATTTATAACATGAGTAAATCCTAGTTTTTGCATTAACTCTGCGCATTCTCCACTTCTTCCGCCGCCAGCGCAGTAAATTAAATATGTTTTTTTCTTATCTAATTTTGAAATAACTTCTTCAGCATCTTTTTTAAAGTAGTCAATTTGTGCAGCACCTTTAATAAATCCTTTATTTTTTAATTCATCATCCGTTCGTAAGTCTATTAAATACGACTTTTTTTCGTCAATTAATTTTTTAAAAGTTGCTGCATCTACATTTTCAATTTTAGTTTGAGCAAAGCTCATCATGGATGCGCATAGAGTAAAAAGAGTGATGATTTTTTTCATGTTTTTTTATTTAAAAGTTAATAGCCAGTCAATCGCTTTTTGTTTATCATCAAATAGTTTCATTTTCATGGTTTGTTGATGAGTTAGTTTAATAATAAAGTTGATTAAAATTCTATGAGCTAAAGATTTTACAATAACAGCTGTGGCTTTTGTCATTTCATTAGATTGTGGTTTTGAGGAAAATTCTCTGGCTTCTTTGGAAATAGTTGTATCAAGGCCACTTTCTACCAAAATTAAATGCTTATTAACGCCATCATATTTAGATTTTAAAAACAAATATTGTTTTGTAGAATCATCTAATTCAATTTGAATGTCATCTTTTAATATTATATAAATGATGCCATTATCCCAAAATTCTATTATTGAAGCGCGATCTGAAATCGTTTCAATAATAGAATATGAAATTTTGTCTTGTACCATTGTACTGTAAAATTAATTATTTTTTTCTTTTTATTAACGCCATGTAAAAGCCATCAAAGCCTTCGCTTGGAAAAATTGTTTTATCATTAATTAATTCAAATTTTTCATTATTAGCTAAAAATTCATCCACTTGTTTTCTGTTCTCACTTGGCAAAACGCTGCAAGTAGAATATACTAAATGACCGCCAATTTTAGTCATTATCGAGTATTCACTCAATATTTTTTTCTGAATATCTTTTGTACGCTCAATAAAATCAGCATTCAATTTCCATTTGGCATCAGGATTACGTTTAATAACACCTGTTCCACTGCAAGGCACATCTAATAATAATCTATCGGCAGTGTTTTCTAAACGTTTAATAGTTTTTGTGCCTTCAATTAAACGTGGCTCAACATTACTAGCTGTTGCTCTACGAGCACGTTTTTTTAGTTCATCCAATTTCCACTGTGTAATATCCATCGAAATGATGCGCCCTTTATTTTGCATTAAAGCAGCGATATGTAATGTTTTTCCACCGCCACCAGCACAAGCATCAATAACACGCATGCCAGGTTCTGCACCTAAAAACTCTGAAATGGCCTGTGAACCAGCATCTTGCAATTCAAATAAGCCTAATTTAAATAAAGGATTTGAAAATAAATTTTGACGCTTTGATAAAATCAAGGCATCCTCATGGCCTTCTAAAAAGTCAACGTCGATTTCTTGCTCGGCTAAATGTTGTTTTAAAATGGGTGCTTTTGTTTTTAAAGTATTTACTCTTAAAACAACTTCTGCTTGATTATTTAATGCTTTTGCTTCTTTTTCCCACACATCTTTCCCTAACTCACCCTCACATAAATCCCATAACCAGTCAGGATATGATTGTATAATTTTTTGATCTTGTATTGCTTTGTATTTATCTAAAATAGTTTTTTCGTTTAGGTTTTTAAAGTCACGCTCATCTGGCATGGGTAAATGACGTATAATAAAATAAACTCCTAATATATTCCAAAAGCCATCTTTGGTGTCGGCTAAATGGCTTAATAAACGGTAATTACGAACTATATCATATGTTGTTTCAGCAATAAAGCGACGGTCTCGGCTGCCAAATTTTGGATTTTCTTTTAAAGTTTTTTCAATGACTTTATCAATAAATATGGTTGTTAAAGCAGTTACTACAGCCTGTAATAATATACGGTGCGGTTTAGCTTGTTTGATGATTTTTTTGCCCATGAACCCAAAAAGTTTAGGCTTCGAAGTTACTTTATTTTTTCCACATGTAGATTTTGTTATTTTTTCATTTGTCATATAGTATAGTCATGTAATCCCGATTTGTGTTTCTGCTGGGAGTAACATGTCTATTTCATATGTAAATTTTATTGTTTTTAAAGAACATGTCGTATAATTATTATAAAAGTCAGTTTTGTTGTTATTTAGGAATGATGATTATTTATTATATTTACCTATTACCAAACATAGAAACTATGACTAAATTTTTGATTTCGTTTTTATTACTGAGCACTTTATTATCAGCTCAAAACAAAAAACATATTTTATTAAAAAACGCTGTGGCTCACATTGGTAATGGCGAGGTGATTGAAAATAGCCTTATTTCCATTAAAGATGGAAAAATTGATTTAGTAGCAGATGCCAGATTAATAAAAATTGACATTTCTAGATTTGATACAACTATTGATTTATTTGGTAAGCATATTTATCCTGGATTAATAGCTCCTAATTGTATTTTAGGTTTACAAGAGGCAGAATCAGTGCGTCAAAC
>Ga0208628_1000395_pt1 | contig 22795 bp, 21 predicted proteins | sample LakWasMet16_LOW5_2_FD_183864 | JGI IMG/M metagenome (GOLD analysis project Ga0208628, IMG submission 183864) | Freshwater sediment methanotrophic microbial communities from Lake Washington under simulated oxygen tension - Sediment Metagenome... | ecosystem: Environmental > Aquatic > Freshwater >... | reverse complement strand
TGATTTTAAAGAACGTCCCTTTTAATTGGGGTTGCAAATTTAATAACAATTTCTGTTGTTGCAAAAAAAAATATAACTTTTTTTGCTTTTTTTCAATAATAATTGCTTTGCCGCTCTTTTTCAATGAAATAGAGAAGGGTAAAAACCCTTCTCTATTGAATAAAATCTAGTGATTGCTTAAGTAATCAGCAACCCCTTTATGATTTGCTTTCATTCCTTCTTTACCTTTAGTCCAATTTGCAGGGCAAACCTCGCCTTTTTCTTCAAAATATTGTAAAGCATCTACCATGCGTAAAGCCTCGTCAACATTACGACCTAAAGGTAAATCGTTAATTAATTGGTGACGAACAACGCCTGCTTTGTCGATTAAAAATAATCCACGGAAAGCAATCATATCGCCAGTTGCAAACAAATCTCCGTTCTCATTTACATCATAATCTCCTAACAATGTATCGAAATTAATAGAAATGATTTTAGTTGTATCTGCAACTAATGGGTAAGTAATGCCTTTGATGCCGCCTTGTTTTTTGTCTAATTGTAACCAACCCCAGTGACTTTGCTCAGTATCAGTACTGCAACCAACAATAGCTACATTACGTTTTTCGAACTCAGCTAATTTTTCTTGAAAAGCATGTAATTCAGTTGGGCAAACAAAAGTGAAATCTTTTGGGTAAAAGAAAAATACCACATGTTTTTTTCCAATGTATTGCTCTAATGAAAAGTTATCTACGATTTCTTCTCCGTTAATTACTGCTGAAGCCTTGAATAAAGGCGCTTTTTTTCCTACTAATGCCATATGATTTTTATTTTTTAGTTTATTAAATTTTTGTGCAAAATTATCATTTACTTTGTTTAAACAGTTCTAAATTAAGATTGTTTAACTAACAATTAATAACCAGTTTACTCACAAGTAAACACAAAACATAAAATTATGGCAATTAAAGTAGGACAAGCGGCTCCAGATTTCAAATTATTTAATACAGAGAAAAAAGAAATTTCTTTATCAGATTATAAAGGGAAAAATTTAGTGATTTTATTTTTTCCTTTGGCTTTTACAGGCGTTTGTACGGCAGAGTTATGCAACATAAGAGACAACTATAATATTTATACCTCTTTAAATGCAGAAGTAGTAGGGATTTCTATCGACTCATTATTTAGCCTAGGAAAATTCAAAGCTGAACAAAGTTATAACTTTGATTTATTATCTGATTTTAATAAAACGACTGCTAAAGCATATGATTCTTTATACGAGACCTTTGGATTTGGAATGGTTGGAGTTACTAAGCGCTCTGCTTTTGTGATTGACGGCAATGGTGTGATTCAATATGCTGAAATATTGGAAGATGCTGGTAAACAACCAGATTTTGATGCTATTAAAGCTTGTTTAGAGGGATTGAAATAACACATTGCTTAAATCATATTTCGATAAACACTTAATTGAAGCGGGTTGCGACGAAGCAGGACGAGGCTGTTTAGCTGGTCCTGTTTACGCGGCTTCTGTTATTTTACCAAAAAATTATAAAAATAAATGGTTAGATGATAGTAAAAAATTAAGTGATAAAGATCGTTATGAATTACGCCCTGAAATTGAGGAAAAAGCTATTACTTGGGCTGTTGGAGTGGTTGACAATGTGGAGATTGATGAAATCAATATTTTAAAAGCTTCGTTTTTAGCGATGCATCGAGCCATTGATAACCTTAAACAAAAACCAGAGTTACTATTAATTGACGGCAATCGTTTTACTCCATACAAAAAAACATCTCATCAATGCATTATTAAAGGTGATGCGAAATTTTTAAGTATTGCTGCTGCCAGTATTTTAGCTAAAACCTATCGTGACGATTTTATGAAAGATGCAGCCGTTAAGTATCCTCAATATAGTTGGGAACAAAACATGGGTTATCCTACAAAAAAACATCGTGATGCTATTAGAGTTCATGGCACTACCCCGCTTCATCGATTAACGTTTCAATTGTTGCCAAAACAATTATCCTTAGATTTGTAGCTCAAGTTTTATATATACCTTACTTATATTCAAAAGGTTTTAATTCATATACAGTTACCAACAATCCTGTGAAATTATAAATTTGATAATGATAAAACTTAAAAACAGTATCATTCAATGTAATGATTGAAAATGTACCATAACTATTAAATGTTTGGTCATTATTGCTTAAGCTCCAGGGATAATCTTTTACAAAAAGTGGATTAGTGTTTGGGTAGCCGCACCACTTACCTTTTACATTATATAAAAACCCATCAGGACTATAATAGCCGCTAGTGTAATATCTACAAGAATCTGTAAAAAAGAAATTGTCTATGGATGTGGACAATGGCACTAATTCAGGATGCGCTTTAGCATAATCTGTGGTATCATTCCATTTACCAGTTAATCGCCAATAATGCGATGTCAAAATCTTATATCTTTCGCTTGGGCCTGTATCCACATCGGGCTCTACCTTAATGTCTTTTTTGCAAGAAACTATTAATGATAAAAACACAATGATAACAACTAAATTTCTTATCATCACACAACATTTTACTTAAATTCAAAAGGTTTATACTCGTAAACATATACCAATTGTTTTGTAAAATTATAGATTTGATACTCATATATCTTAAAAATAGTATCATTTAGAATAATAATTGTTTTCGGACCGTATAAATTAAATGTTTGATCATTGTTGGTCAAACTCCAGGGATAATCTTTTACAAAAAGCGGATTAGTGTTTGCATAGCCACACCACTTGCCTTTTACCGCATAAAAAAACCCATCAGGATTATAATAACGACAAGTATAGTAATTACATGAATCTGAAAATAATAAATTATTAACTGATGAAGGTAAAGGCACTAATTCAGGATGCATTTTTGCATAATCAGTCGTGTCATACCATCTTCCCGTAAACTGCCAATAATGTGAAGTTAAAATTTGGTATCTTTCGCTTGGCCCTGTGTCCACATCGGGCTCAACCTTAGTGTCTTTTTTACAAAGTGTAAAAAATATACAAATTATAGGCAGTAAATAAAATCTTTTATTTATAAACATGCGATTTGAAAACTTTCACTCTCACTAGTTGCTTTGTAAAATTATATATTTGATAATTATAAAGTTTAAAAACAGTGTCATTTATAAGTAATATGTTATCTATTACAGCAGGTCCATTAAAGGTTTTCTCGTCCGAGGATAAAGACCAAGGCATACCTGTAGACACCTCACAACTTGGCATTAATCCGCACCCCCCACATCCATAAGGCTTAACCGAATAACACCAACCATTGGACGCGAATTTTGAACAAGTATAATAATTACAAGAATCTGTAAAGGTATTAATATCAACAGATGTTGATAATGGTATTTCATCAGGATGAGCCTTTCCATAAACAGAAGTATCTTCCCAATGTGCCTCAAGGCGCCAGTAATGTGATGTAATCATTTTGTAACGTTCGCTTGGGCCGGAATTTGTAGGTTCAACTTTTGTATCTTTTTTACATCCAATATAAAAAACACTAAATAAGCCCAATATAAAAAATAAGTGTTTCATTGCTTTACTAATTTACAAATTTTTTGGTAATTATTGCCATAAAATTTAACAAAATACATCCCGCTATTTAAAGAATTTATGTTTATCTCATTATTATTATTTAGTGGTTGGCTTAAAACCAATTTGCCTAATTGGTCATATACCTCAATATTTGGTTGCTTAAATATATCTGCATCGTACTTAATAAAACAACTATTAAATGTGGGATTAGGATAAATAGAAATTTGAGCTCCGCTTAACATATCAGCTAAACTAGCCACATGTACTACTTGTTTATAAACAGTACTGGTGTCTGTAGCTATATTACTTAACGTTAAAGTTATAGTATAAGTGCCAGGAGTATTATAATATACTCTTGCAATTGAATCATTACTAATGGTGCCATTGCCCCAATCATACGTGTAATTATAATCTTGTTTATTATTAACAAACGAAGGTTCCATATAAACAGTATCTGTATTAGTAAAAGCTAATGTATCAGTTGTTCTAAAAAGAGGGTAAGGCCTAACTATATAGGCATAGTCAGGATAACCATTGGTTGGATTAATGGCAAAAGGCATATCTTCGTAAAACTTAAGTCTAATTGAATTAGCATACTGTAATGATGTCATTGCAAGATAACCATTACCATACGTTACATATTTATCAACCCAATAAGGAACAATATCTGAGGGCATAAATCCACTAAAAATAGGAAAAATTTCAACCTTTGGGTTACCTGCTGAGTAACTTGGATCTATGTCATAAACCTGTTGATTGGCAGCGACGCCCTGTCTTTGCAATAGCAAAGAGTAGTTTGCTGCACTACCAAAGGAAGTTGGTGGGTCGTTAGCCCAATGCGAAGATTTATTGAGAGAGAAAGCGATCGCGTTTCTAGTGTTTTGTGTAACAGCACTAAACGTAAAAATTTGTTTGCCATTTGCACCGGTGGTGCCGAATCGACTATCCCAAGCTTGTGCAACCGGAATAAAGGGTTGGCTCCAATCTACATTGCTAACAAAAGTTTTAATAGCATTAAAATTTGCCCGATGGTTTGTGCCTTCATACTGAGCCATATCGTTCCAGTACATGCCTGTGCCCATGGCTCCACTCATAATACTAATCCAATTGGTGTTATGAAACGTTCTGTCGTTAAATACATCAATGGCTATTGTATTATCAGGCATCCCCAACTCTCCCCAAATAAAAGGTTTATAATCATCAAAATAATCTTTCGCTTGCGCAAACCGATACCAATCTCTTAGAAAATAATCCCCATTAAAAGAATAACTAGTATAATCATTTTGGCTCCAAAAATTAAGGCAAGGCAAGCGGTTGTTACCGGTGCCTTCCGTCTCTGTTAAACCAGTGGTAGTGGGATGCAATGGATACTGTTGTTCCATATAAAATTTCATATCGCAAACCCATTGATTTACTTGAGACCTAAAGGTAAGGTCGTTTGTATATGGGCTTTTCCAAACAATATTAGATAGTTGCCCGTTAGGCTCTACGGTATATGAATCCATTTCATCACTTACATTAATGGTTTCGTTTATCATCATCCAGCCTCCTAGGCTTGTGCTATAACCCCACCGTGCAATCACATAATCTAAATATTTTTTGTAAATAGATTGTGTATTTGAATTTGAAAAAAAAGTTTTGCAATTAGTAAAACCTTGTCCAAGAATAGCAGAATATGGATTTTTTGCCCATTGGTCGGTAGTAGGTGGATAACCATAAGGACTATGAATTTTATAATTTTGATCTTGCAGCAATGATAGGATGGCATATACCTCTTTTTCTTCAAGCAAATCAAATGTTGCATCGAGCTCCCACATGTGTTTTTGGTTGTTGTCGTAATTTAAAAGATACTTTGACAAATCAGCATCAGGTGGCGGGTCTCCTACCTGATATTGTTGATTTGGCCACATGATAGGAAACTGAAAATTGTCAATTCTTAAACGAGTAAAGTTACCGCCATTATTTGCTAAGTCAATGATATAGTTTCTGAGCTTGTTATAAGTAGCAGGAGATACACAAGGATAGCCTATACAACCTGGATCAACATCACCATCAGCCCATAAATTTTGGCCGACGCCAAAAAATGGTGTACCGTCTTCAAAAAAGAACTTACGAGTGTCATTAGTGTTTGCAGTTGTTAAATGCCCATGGTTACTACTGTTGGTTACATTAAATATACCCGAAAAAAAGTGTGTTATTACATTATTAACTACTATTTTTACATTAAATTTATAATTTCCAACTTGAGGTGGCGCAAAACGTATTCTGTATTTATAGGTTGTAGGTTGCTCAATCCAATAATTATTTTGCACATTAAAATCTTTGAAATAAAATCCATTTCTTTTATACGTTGTACCATTAACAATAAAATCGCATTCAATTCTAAACACATCAGGATCGTAGGGGTTCAGTCCATTTTGATTACCGGCTAAAAAATCATCAATTTGAGTTTGCAAAGCACTTGGGATTTTAATGCCAATTTCCATTTTATTGTACTTAGTAGGTTGCCAATTACCAATCATATCAGCAATTTCCAAAGTTTGCTCATCAATATATGCTCTAAAATCATGAGAACTTGTATTGTTTATAATTGGAAAGGCAGATTCTGGATTAATTATAATTTCTTGCGTAGCTTTTAAAACAACAGTTGCAAGCGGATGCGTTTGCATATTAGTACAAATTGTACTTGCCTCAAACAGAGTAGGAGTTGTTAGGTCACCTGTTATGGTATTAATAGCATTAGGGTCGCAAGATGTGCCATAATTCAAATTATATGGTGTTTGACCACAAACCACATTATTAAACAGATAAATACAATATAATGATATAATTTTTTTCATTAATTTATTTTTTAATTAAATCAATAATTTTTTTCTGTTCGTCTAACTGTTTTTGTAGTTCAATGGTGTAAAGTGTTAATTCTTCTATTTTTTTTAGTAGAGTTGCACTAATTTCTAACATATCTATTCCATTCTCTTTAACATTCTCTGCACTTGGCACATCTGGCAAATGATGATTTTTTTTAATATAAGTTTCCACATCACTTAAGGTCATTAATTTATAATTTTTATCAAAAACATAATCTGCCCAATGTGTAGTAGTGGATATTGCAACACGCACTTCTTTAGCTAATATTAAACCGTCAACTGTTAGCATCGCATTTTCTGCAACCCCTCCAACTTTAGGGCGACCAATCCCAATATGTGTTTTTCCATCACCATATACGGTAAAAGGAGAATTTGTAAAATTTACGTTTTCAACTGTAATTAATTTTAATCCGTTGTTATAAGTTCTAAATTTTATGGCGTTACCTCCTGAAACACTCTGATTAATTTCAATAGAAGTATTAGGGTCAATTGCGCCAGATTGAGTCCACCCGATCTTCAAACTTCTTTGCATGTCAACTTCTGCTCCCATATAAACTCTTCCACCATCAACGTTGCTACTCCAACCTGTATTTATAAATGTTGGACTATGACAAAAATAATTTAACAATAAACCTCCAGTATTTTGCCCACCAGTACTAGCATCTATAGAACTACCTCCAGTCCAAGTTTGCAAATTCAAAAGCCCACTAGTTGTTGGATTATTATAATCATAAATTTGTAACATCCCGCCAAATTGATGGTTTGCCCATGCCTGAGGGCCTGCTGCACAATAAGTATTATACGGCTGTAATACACCGCCGTATAAAAAAGTTTGCGGTGCATTTGCAGTAGCCGGAATTAATTTAAAACCACTGGTGCCATCAAAAGTAAATCCTTTTTCTGCAACAAAATCTCCTTTTAAAGTTGTTTTACCAAGCACTTCCAAATTTTGATTGATTTGCACATCACCAAAAATTTTAGTTTTGCCAAAAATTCCCCTGGTACTATCCATGCGAATAGTATCAACATCAATACGTGGCCCTTTCATAGATTTGAGAAATGTTATATATTCTTGTATGAATAATTGACGAGCATTTACTTCGCCATCAAAATGACCACTACCACCAACTTTTAACATATACTGAGCAATAGGATTGCTTAAAATTGGTCTGTTTAATCCCCCTGGATGAATTATAACTTCTCCACCTCCATCAAAAATAGTTCTACCCTGGGCATCAAACAACGCCCGCTGAATATTATTTGTTTTTAATATTAACGACTGATTATTAGTTGTTCCAATAAAATCTGAAGTTGATGCACTATTGCCATTAATACGCCATTGAGCATTTGCGTTGGGGTTTTGAGCATTTAATTGATTAATTAAAAGCATTGTACAACCAAATCTGATAATTCTATTCATAAAAAATGATTTAATGTATAAAACAAATATATAACAATTTTTGATTTTTCCTATTTATATATAGGACTTTTTATAGTGTAATATATAAGTAGTTAGTTATGTTATTTTGTGTTGTGGCAACTAAAGACGAAATACACTTACACGCTTTAATGGGCAAACGCCTAAAAGAATTAAGGAAAGAAGCGGGTTATACTAGTCAAGAAACTTTTGCCTATGATGCCGAAATACCAAGGGCTCTTTATGGAAAATACGAAAAAGGCTCAAATATTACTGTTAATAGCCTTCATCGCATCTTAAAATTTCACAAAATCACATTTAAGGAGTTCTTTAAAAAAGGCTTTGAAAATTATTAAATCTCCTTTTTCTCTGTGATGAAATTTTTCGTTCTTTGTATAAATAATAAATAATGGAATTCATCACCAAAGACCTTAGCGATTATTGCGAAAATAATACCTCTCCTGAATCGGAAGTATTAGCTCAATTAAATAGAGAGACACATTTAAAAGTGGTTTCCCCACGAATGTTGAGTGGCCATTTGCAAGGTCGTTTTTTAAGTTTTATATCCAAACTACAACAACCAAACCTCATTGTAGAAATTGGCACCTACACCGGTTATTCTGCATTATGTTTAGCAGAAGGATTGCATCCAGAAGGGAAGTTAATTAGCATTGATGTGAATGAAGAAACCTCCTCTTTCGCTAAATCATTTATTTCCAAAACAGAATATTCCAATCAAATAGAATTGGTTTTAGCAGATGCAAAAGAGTTTGTGAAAACAATTAATGAACCTATCGATTTAGTTTTTATTGATGCAGATAAAAAAAATTATTTAGTATATTATCAATTAATCATCGATAAAATAAAATCTGGCGGATTAATTATAGCCGATAATGTTTTATGGAGTGGCAAAATCACCATGCCTGAAAAAGATATGGATAGAGAAACCTTAGCACTACATCAATTCAACCAGTTTGTGCAACAAGATAGCAGAGTTGAAAATATGTTACTGCCGATTAGGGATGGCTTGATGGTGGTGAGAAAAAAATAAATACATCTGATTATATAAAAAAATAAACATAAAATATTTATTAAACTTACTTTACATTAGTTGCCTATTAAACCCATTATGAAATTTATACACACGCTTTTTTTACTACTTCTTGTTAGCTTAGATTCTTTTTCACAAAGCAACGAAGAACTATCCATCTCTTTCGTTAAAAAATTAGAACGTCAACAATTTGATAGTTGCTACTCGATGTTTGATACTAGTATGGCCAATAAATTTAACGCGGCGATGTTAGAAAAAATGTGGGGAAGTATTCCAAGATACATGGGTGAATACAAAGGTTATACAACTGTTGAATCTATGAAGAAAGATTCAATAGATGTAGTTGCTGTGAGGTGTACGTTTGAAAAAACAAAAATGGATTTACAATTCAGCTTTAACAATTATAAAAAAATTATCGGAATGTTTTTTGTGCCTCCTAAAAACAAAACAGCATACGCAACCCCAGAATATGCGCAACAAAACAAATATTACGAAACGAAAATTGCTGTAAAAACAGGAACCATGTCACTTCCGGGCGCATTATGTGTGCCAAACAATGTCAAGAATCCACCTGTTGTTATTCTATTAGCTGGTTCTGGTCCTAATGATAAAGATGAAACCATAGGGCCAAACAAAGCATTAAAAGATTTAGCAGTTGGTTTAGCATCTAACGGTATTGCTACTTACAGATACGATAAACGCACTTTGGTTTATGGTAAAGACATAAAAGAAGTTGATTTAAATGCAGAGGTGATTGAAGATGCTTTAACGGCAGTAACTATTATAAAAAATAACCCAAATTTTAAAGACTCCAAAATATTTATTATTGGCCACAGTTTAGGCGCTATGTGCGCTCCATTAATTGCCAGTAAATCAAAACAGATAAATGGCATTGTGTTATTAGCTGGAAATGCTCGTCCTTTAGAAGATGTTGTTTTAGAACAATTCAATTATATTTTTGGATTAGATAGCTTAGATGCTGATGAAAAAAAAGAACTAATAGACTATTCTACCAAACTAAAAACGGTTAAAGATCCAAAGGCTTTAAAAACTGCTAAAGCCGAAGATTTACCTTTGAATTTAGATTCTAAATACTGGCAATCCTTAGTAAAATATAATCAAGTTCAAGTAGCTAAAAAAATCAAACAACCTATTTTAGTGCTTCAAGGAGAAAGAGATTACCAAGTAACCATGACTGATTATAATTTATGGAAACAAAACTTAGGAGATAAATCTAAAAATCATTTTATATCCTATTCAAACCTTAACCATTTATTCATGAAAGGCGAAGGGAAAGCTACTCCTGCTGAATACGATAAACAAGGCAATGTCGAATTTCAGGTTATAACAGATATTGCAACCTGGATAAACAGCAAGTAAATGGCATTTCTTTGCCTGTATACAAAGCGTATTTTCATTTTTTTCAATTATTTTTTAGTTAGCTGTAACTTTTCTGTAACAAGGGGCGTCCTATGTTTAAAATCTGCAGAAAAGATTATTTAAAACTTTAAAAAAGGAATATGAAAAATATACTATTATCCTCCGTTTTGTTAATTAGCTCCCTAGTAATTAAAGCACAAACCACTCAAGTAAGAGAAGTTAAACCATTTAAGCAAATTGAATTATCAGGAGCTACAAGCGTCATATATACTCAAAGCGACACTTTAGGCTTAAAAATAATAGCAGATGATAAAGAAATTAATAATATCTACACAACATTTGATGGAGACATCTTAGTTATTAAAGCTAAGGGAAGTTTTACCCACTCATATAAAGTATATGTGAGTGGAAACACACTTTCAAAGATCATTTGCAGTGGTGCTTCTAAATTAAGTACAGGCAATTCATTATTAGCTGACAGTTTATCGATTGATGTTTCTGGTGCTGGAAATGTAGTAGCAACTATAAAAACCAAAGTAATTGATGTGATGTTAAGTGGTGCTTCATCTGTTACTTTGGATGGAAATACAGAAACTTTATATGGTACTATAAGCGGAGCATCGGCATTAAAAGCCTATAAATTAAATTCAAATTCAACAAACATTACTGCTTCTGGCGCTTCATCAGCAAAAGTATACGCTAATCATAAAATCAATGCCAATGCTACTGGCTCAAGTACTATTAAGTTTAAGGGCGAGCCAACAGAAGTAAGTGCTGAAGCCTCAAGTTCCTCTTCTATAGCTAAAGTAGTTGGCGACGATGTTGCTAAAAAATCAGGCGACAAAAAAGATACGACAACTATTAATTTCAGAAAAAAACAATACGTCATTATCAATAAAGACAAAGACTCTGATACAAATATTACTAAGGGTGACGATGAAGATGATTTTCATCACTGGGGAGGTTTTGGAATGGGAGTAAACGGGTGGTTATCAAATGGCAACTTTGGTATGCCTAAAGGACAAGAATACATGGCTTTAAACTATGGAAAGTCCTTAAACTTTCAATTAAACCCTTTCGAAAAAAACATACACATTTATAAAGACTATATAAATTTGGTAACTGGTATTGGATTTGAATGGAATCAGTATGAGTTTAACAATAAAACAAAATTAAATGCTGATTCGAGTTATACCTATGGCGTTATTGATTCTACAAACACATTTAGTTACAAGAAAAACAGATTGAAAACAACCTTTGTAAATGTGCCGATATTAATTGAATTTAACACCAATAAAAATCCTAAAAAAGCATTCCATTTAGCATTTGGTGTTGTTGGTGGTTATAAATTAGGATCAAGAACACGCCAAATAGGCACTCGAAATTCTGAAGACATCAAAATTATCAGAAAAGACGATTATAACTTAAATCCATTTCGAGTAAACGCTCATGCTAGCATTGGATACCATAACTTTACCATATATGCCAATTATGCATTAACCCCCTTGTTTGAAAACGGAAAAGGTCCAGAATTATACCCTTTTACCATAGGAGTAAAATTAGTTTCATTCTAAAAAGACCACAAATACGAGCAATTTGATTAACAAAAAACCGTATTTCAAACAAAAAAACCCTTCTGATTGATAGCAGAAGGGTTTTTTAATTCCATTTATCGTCCATTTTGCAGCCACTTATCAAATGAAACCGACCACTTATTAGTTTGTGGTTTTTTGTGGTGGGTTTAGGTATTAATTTTATACCAGTTCTTTATCATAGGTTTTGTTTAGTTTAAACCAATACAAAAAAGCTGCTGTACTTTAAACGGGGATGGGTACAGCAGCTTTTTTTATGTCTTATCACTTCGACTCCGCTCAGTGTGACAAAAGTTAAACTAATTTTGCTTCTATTAAATACTCCGCAATTTGCACAGCATTAGTTGCAGCTCCTTTACGTAAATTATCAGATACAATCCACATATTTAAAGTTTTAGGCTGTGTTTCATCTCTTCTAATTCGTCCAACAAATACTTCATCTCTATTGTGAGCATTCATAGGCATAGGATAAATTTGATTAGCTATGTCGTCTTGTAAAATAACACCTTTCGTGTTATTCATCATTTCAAAAACATCTTTCACTTCAAATTCATTTTCAAATTCAATGTTCACGCTTTCGCTATGCCCTCCCATCACAGGAATACGAACCGTAGTTGCTGTTAAACGAATAGAATCGTCACTCATGATTTTCTTCGTTTCGTTTACCATTTTCATTTCCTCTTTGGTGTAGCCATTATCCGTAAATACATCAATTTGAGGAATGACATTTAAGTCAATTTTATACTTATACGCCATTTCGCCTTCTTTACCTGCACGCTCATTCATTAATTGATCAACCGCCTTCACACCAGTACCAGTAACCGATTGGTATGTAGAAACCACCACGCGCTTGATTTTATATTTTTTATGTAATGGATTTAACACCACTACCATTTGAATAGTAGAGCAATTTGGATTGGCGATGATTTTATCAGTTGTTTTTAATTCGTGAGCATTAATTTCAGGCACTACTAATTTTTTAGTCTCGTCCATGCGCCATGCGCTTGAATTATCAATTACCGTAATTCCCGCTTCTGCAAACTTTGGAGCCCACTCTAAAGAAGTGCTGCCACCAGCCGAAAATAAAGCAATTTGAGGTTTTGCAGCAATAGCATCTGCCATTGAATGTACTTTGTACTTTTTACCCTTAAAGGTGATTTCCTTACCTACTGATCTTTCAGAGGCTACGGGGATTAACTCTGTTAAGGGAAAATTTCTTTCCGCTAATACTTCTAACATTTTAGTGCCTACTAAACCTGTGGCACCTACTACTGCAATTTTCATTTTTTATACTGTTTTTATTAAGAGGTGTAAAGTTGTTAAATTATTCCTTATCAAAAAAATTTCTTATTTTAGACTCTCATAAGTTTTACCATAAGATGAACCACTTTTCCTTAATTATAGTATTCCTGTTTCTTTTGTTTTCTTCAAAGGCTCAAATCAATGAAGACTTTACTGATGGAGACTATACATCAAATCCCACTTGGACCGTAAGTTCAGCAACTGATTTTTCGGTAAATGCCGGGCAATTAAAATCCGCTAATACAACTTCCAATAGCGCTTTTTATATTAGTACCACAAACACCATAACATCTAATTGTATCTGGGAATTTTGGATTAATCTTCAGTTTGCTACCTCTGGCGCCAATTATGTTGATGCTTATTTAATGTCTGATAATTCAAATTTACTAACTTCTACCATTAATGGATACTTTATCCGAATAGGAAATACGAGTGATGATATCAGTTTATATAAAAGTACTACAGGAACTCAAGCAATATTAATTGATGGTGTAAATGCTACAGTAGCAAGCTCTACAAATAATTTAATAAAAATTAAAGTAACACGCACAAGCGCTAATTTATTTACATTAGAAAGAGATATGACAGGAACAGGCTCTGGCTATGTTTCGGAAGGTTCAATTACAGATGCTAGTTTTTCTACATCTACTGCTTTTGGATTTGCCATTAAACAATCAACCGCTACTTTTTTTGGCAAACATGTATTTGACGATATTAACGTAGGAACTATTGTTTTAGATGTTACTCCTCCAAGTATTGTAAGCAACACTGTTATTTCCAATACACAATTAGATGTTTTATTTAACGAGCCTTTAGAAATTACCTCAGCTCAAACAATTGCAAATTACATCGTAAATAATGGAATTGGCAATCCAAATACAGCCACACGAGATGTTTCTAATTTATCTTTAGTGCATTTATCATTTACAACACCTTTTACTAATGCTATCACTAACACATTAACGGTTAATGGAGTTCAAGATAATTCGTTAAACGCTATTAGCTCTGGCACAACAAGTTTTACATATTTAGCGCCAGTTACTGTAGGCTATAAAGACATTGTTATCAATGAAATTTTTGCAGACCCATCACCAGTGATTAATTTAACTAATGCAGAGTATGTTGAATTATATAATCGTAGTGCAAATACATTTAATTTAAATGGACTAAAATTAGCCGATAGTTATACGGCAACAGGAGCTACTTTAGGTAATTATACCATGTCTCCCAATAGTTATGTAATTATTTGCCCAGTAGCCGACACCGCACAATTTACAGCATTAGGTTATATGAATAAATTAGGAGTAAGTTCGTTTCCGTCTTTAAATAATACAGGAGATAACATTTATTTAAAAACAAATGCAGGAGTATTTATTGACAGCGTAAATTATAAAGATACATGGTACCAAGATGCTGTGAAAAAAGATGGGGGATATACCCTTGAACAAATCAACCCAAATTTAAACATCAACTGTTCTCAGTCTAGTAATTGGATAGCGTCGAATGATGCGGATGGAGGAACGCCAGGTTTTATTAATTCTGTGTACTCTTTAGCGCCTGATATTATTGCGCCGAAAATAAATTCGGTAACAGTTTTAGATTCTATGCATATAACAGTTTGCTTTGATGATGCCATTGCTGCTTCCCAATTAACAGTTACTTCAAATTATTCAATTAACGGAAGCATTGGCTCTCCCACTCTAGCCATTAATGCAACTAATAACATGTGTGTTACTTTGAGTTTAACCAGTAAATTAATTAATGCAACTAATTATACAGTTACTATTTCTGGAATTACAGATTGTAGTACTAATGCATTATCACCAAACACTAAAGCGTTTTCGTTTTATAAAGCTCAACCATATGATATCGTCATTAATGAATTGATGCCTGACCCTGATCCATCTATTAGTTTACCAAACGAAGAATATGTAGAATTAAAAAACAGAACTAACTTTAGTATTAATTTAAAAAATTGGAATTTTTCGAGTTTAACGAGTTCTAAAAAAATACCAGATGTTACTATTGAACCTAACGGATATATTGTACTAGTTGGTTCTGGTGTTGCTAACCAATTTTTAAGTAATTTTGGAATTGTTGTATATGAAGTAATTAGTTTTCCTTCTCTTTTAAATGATGGCACAACACTTACCTTAAGCGACTCCAACAATGTTGTCATTAACTCTGTCTCTTATTCTTCTAGCTGGTATAATGATGCAAATAAAAGCAGCGGCGGATGGAGTTTAGAACAAATAGACGCAAACAATCCATGTGGTGGGCAAAACAATTGGCACGCTAGTTCTCATCCAAATGGAGGAACGCCATCTATTGCAAATTCCGTAGCGGCTTCAAATACTGATAATACTGCTCCAAATGTGGATAGAGTGATTGTGATTGATGTTGATACCATTGCCGTTTTATTTACTGAATCTTTAAACCTATCTACCATTTCTAATCCAAATAATTATACGTTTGACAATGGATTAACGACTCCAACTTATGTGAGTGCTGTGGCTCCCGATTATAAAAAAGTAATTTTAAAATTATCTTCTCCTATTCAACTAGGCACAATTTACAATGTTACAGTTTTAAGTGGTATTACTGATTGCGTTGGTAATGTTTTAATTAATGGCACTGCTCCTTTTGCTTTACCAGAAGCTCCTGCTCCTAACGACGTTGTCATTAACGAAGTGTTATTTAATGAGCCTACTGGTGGTGTAGATTTTGTTGAGCTTTACAACAGAAGTAAAAAAACCATTAATCTAAAAGATTTAAGAATAGGCTCAATGGATACATTGACTGGCATATTAAAAGATACAGAAATCATTACCGAAGATGGCTATTTATTGTTCCCCGAAAGCTATTTAGTATTAAGTGAAAATGGCAACACCGTTAAACAAAAATATCAAACCATAAACCCAAAAGGATTTTATAATGTAGTTGATTTGCCAAGCATGAATAATGATGTAGATGTTGTAACACTAAGTGACAAAAACATGGTTGTGATTGACAATTTAATTTACAACGAAAAAATGCACTTCCCTTTATTAGTAGATGTAGATGGGGTGTCCTTAGAACGTATTGATTTTAATAGACCGACCGACGATAAAACTAATTGGAATAGCGCTTCAGAAGGCGTTGGCTTTGCAACCCCAGCATATCGTAACTCTCAGTATTTACAAGCAGATGGCGGTAGTGGTGTTTCTATTCCAAATCCATTGTTTTCTCCAGATAATGATGGATATAATGATGTACTAAACATTAGTTATAAATTAAATGAAACTGGAATAGCAGCTAATATTTTTATTTATGATAGCAAAGGAAGACAAGTGAGGCATTTAATTAAAAACGAACAACTGTCGATGGATGGCGTTATCAGCTGGAATGGCATTAATGAAAATAATGAAAAAGCACCAATAGGAATTTATGTAGTGTATGTGGAGTTATTTAATTTATCTGGAAAAATAAATAAATACAAACTAAGTTGCACACTAGCTGGTAAGTTATAAATGCTACAAGATTTTTTAGCGCTCATCTACCCTCGTAACTGTGTAGCTTGCGGTAATTCATTATTCAAGCACGAAGAACAAGTATGTAATTATTGTTACACTCATTTACCCAAAAGCAATTTTCATAAGCAACCACGGAACCCAGTTGACGCTTTATTTTATGGAAGAACACCGTTACTCTTAGCGAGTAGTTTTTATGTGTTTCAAAAAAAGGGAAGTATACAAAAAGTACTGCATGCTATCAAATACAAACATAATAAGGATTTAGCGGTATTAGTTGGTAAATGGTATGCCGAAGATTTAAAAACAAATAATATCATTAGTAAAGCTGATTTTATAATTCCTGTTCCACTACACAGTAAAAAATTTAAAATCAGAGGTTATAATCAAAGTGAGGAGTTTGCCAGAGGTTTATCAGAAGGATTAAAAATAACTTTAAATACAAGTGTTTTACAACGAACAGAATTTACAGAAACTCAAACTAAAAAAAGTAAATATGAACGTTGGGAAAACGTGGAAGATGTATTTGAATTAATTGCACCCGAAACGTTTAAAAACAAACATGTTGTTTTAGTTGACGATGTTATTACCACAGGCGCAACCATTGAAGCTTGCTGTCAGTTATTACAACAAATAGAAGGAATACAAGTTAGTGTATTAAGTATTGCTTACGCAGATAAGTAATTACATCGCTTCACTTACAACCTCTTTCACAGCATCTGGCAATAAGCGTTTTAATAAGGCTTCAATACCTGCTTTTAAAGTTAAAGTGCTGCTTGGACAACCACTACAAGCGCCACGCATTTGCACAGTAACCACGCCGTCTTTTAATTCTTTAAAAGTAATCATTCCTCCATCCGACTCAACTGCTGGACGAATGTATTGATCTAGTACTTCAATAATTTTAGCCTCCACCTCATCTTTAGCCGCTACGTGCTGTGTACTAATTACAATTTTTTCGGTAAACGTATTATCAACCGCAACTTCTTGTTTTGGTAAAGCCGTTACAATTAGATTTCCTGCATTTAAATATTCTGTTAAAAAAGAGCGTAATTCTAAAGTAATATCATCCCAATCAACTGCATCTGTTTTTGTAATGGTAATAAAATTAGCTGCAATAAATACTGTTTTTACAAATGGAAATTGAAATAACTGTTTTGCAATTGGAGCCGTTAAAGTTTCTGAAATATTTTTATACTCAGCACTTGCGCCTTTCTCGTTAATCAATACTTTATTAGCAACAAATTTCATCGACGAAGGATTTGGAGTGCCTTCAATATATATAATGTAAGGAATAGTAGTTTCCATGGATTTAATTTTTGACAAAGATAGGAAGGTTTTACAATAATTACTCTATTAAAAATGGCAAAAAGATTGTCGTTAAAACATGATTATTTAGAGACCAATCCTTAGTTTCTTATTAAGAAAAAAATTAACTTTACTAAAAATCATACATATGAAAAAAATATATACCCTTATCGCTGTTTGTTTTGCAGTATTAATGAATGCGCAAATTGTTTCATTTAATCCAAAAACTGGAGATCTTGATATGGATAATGTTTTAAAAGACATTAACACCAAGGCTCAAACTGATATTAAAACCTTTAAAGATCAAGTGTCAACCAAATTTAACCTTGCAAAAGATAAAATAGACGGTCTATTGAATATAATGGCACCCGGTGATGTATTTATGGTTGCTCAAACTGCTGAAATCACTCATAAACCTATTGAGACAGTTGCTGAAACCTACAAGAAAAATAAAGAAAAAGGTTGGGGAGCAATTGCTAAAGAATTAGGTATTAAGCCAGGTTCAAAAGAATTTCATGAATTAAAAAATAAAACCAAAGAACATAAAGGCAAATCAAAAGATAAAGGGAAGCCAGAAGGAAAGGGAAAACCAGAAGGAAAAGGGAACGGAAAAGGAAAAAATAAATAATCTTTTAATCTCTCAATTTTTTTTATCTTCATGCCTTCAAATTTATAGGCATGACACGTACAAAAATTAAAGAAGTATTAAAAGGGAACTTAATTGATCAAACGGTTAACGTAAAGGGTTGGGTTCGTACATTTCGTAACAATTCATTTATTGCTATCAACGATGGTTCTAGCATAAATAATTTACAAGCTGTTGTTAATTTTGAAACCTTTAATCCAGACACCTTAAAGCGTTTAACACCTGGTGCTTGTATTGGGGTTACTGGAAAACTAGTGGCTTCTCAAGGTAAAGGGCAGTCAGTTGAAATTATTGTTTCTGATATTGAAGTATATGGCGATGCTGAATCCGACATTGCCAAACCAAATGCTTATCCATTACAACCTAAGGCACACAGCTTAGAATTTTTAAGAGAAATTGCTCACTTACGTTTTCGTACCAATACATTTGGTGCTATTTTCAGAGTGCGTCATACCTTAGCATACGCCATTCATAAATTTTTTAATGATAAAGGATTTGTGTACATGCACACTCCAATCATCACTAGCAGTGATGCAGAAGGCGCTGGCGAAATGTTTCGTGTATCGACTCTAGATCCTAAAAATCCGCCATTAACGGAAACGGGAGATATAGATTACAAACAAGATTTCTTTGGCAAGTCAACCAACTTAACGGTTTCAGGACAATTAGAAGGTGAATTAGCTGCTATGGCTTTTAGCGATGTATATACATTTGGGCCAACATTCCGTGCTGAGAACTCAAACACAACACGTCACTTAGCGGAGTTTTGGATGATAGAACCAGAAATGGCTTTTTATGATTTAAAAGATAATATGGCTTTAGCAGAAGAAATGTTGAAGTATGTGATTACTTATGCTTTAGAACACAATAAAGAAGATATCGAGTTTTTATCTCAACGTTTGTTAGACGAAGAAAAAAATAAACCTCAAACAGAACGCAGCGAATTAAATTTATTAGAGAAATTAAATTTTTGTTTAGGAAACGACTTTGCGAAAATTACTTATACCGAAGCGATTGATATTTTGCGTGAATCAAATCATAACAAGAAAAAGAAATTCCAATATATTATTGAAGGCTGGGGCGCTGATTTACAGAGCGAACACGAGCGTTATTTAGTAGAAAAGCATTTTAAAAAACCAGTTATTTTAACAGACTATCCTAAAGACATCAAATCGTTTTACATGCGTATGAACGAGGATGGAAAAACGGTAGCCGCAATGGATATTTTATTTCCAGGCATTGGCGAAATTATTGGTGGTTCTCAACGTGAAGAGCGTTTAGAAAAATTAGAATCACGTATGAACGACATGCACATTCCAACTGAAGAAATGAGTTGGTATTTAGATACGCGTCGTTTCGGTGCTTGTCCGCATGCAGGATTTGGCTTAGGCTTTGAGCGTTTAGTGTTATTTGTAACTGGCATGACTAATATTCGCGACGTGATTGCTTTCCCTAGAACGCCTAATAATTGTGAGTTTTAATCTTGCTTGTCAGTTCGAGTGTAATCGAGAATACTTTTATAGTATTTCTTTGCGCTCGATGTAACAAAAATTATTTTTTAGGCAACTTATAGCCAATTTTTTTACGAGGTTTTATAGTTTCTTTTTTATCAATGAGTTCGTCCATATATTGAAAAACAACTTCAATGTTTTTTGTGTTATTATCTGTTTTCTTTTCTAGTTTTTCAATAGCCAAACGTATTTCTGTATTATCTATTAGCATTTGCCTTATTCGAGTGAAAATTCGAATAATTTGTATATTAACTTGTATCGCTTTAACGCTACTTAAAACACTTGAAAGCATGGCGACACCTTGTTCTGTAAAAGCGTAAGGTAAGTATTTAATATGCTCTCCTCTCTTTAAGGTGCCAAATTGGCACCTTAAAGAGTCTTCCTCTTCCTTGGATAATTCTATCATAAAATCATCAGGGAACCGTTCAATATTTCTTTTAACTTGTCTTTTTAAATATTTGGTTTCAATTTGGTACAATTCCGCCAAATCCCTATCTAACATTACTTTTTGTCCACGAACAATATAAATTTTGTTCATCACTACTTCATCTACAATAATAATTGAATTCTCTACTCTTGTCATATTAAGCTAACTATAATAAAAACACAAATGTAAATGATTTAAATAGTAGATGATTGCTACAAAATATAGCATTCTATTTATTCAACACCCACTTCAATTCATTCAGCATCATTGCTGTTGCTCCCCAAAGCACCTTACCTTGTACATCAAAGTAAGGTGTTTTTAGTTTATAACCAGGTGTTGGCTCTATAGTAGTTTCTTTAATAATTTCTGGATTTAATAAATGATTAATTTCCCATTCAATTAGGGCATTTACTTCATAAGCACTTGCCGAAAAATTTGGTTTTTGTTCAACATACGAAACAAAAGGTTGCACCATAAATTTGCTAACGGGAATATATACTGGCGTTAATTTTCCAATAACAGTTGGCATTATATCAGACCCTGTTTCTTCAAAAAATTCGCGCATAGCAGTTGCTTGTAAATCAACATCATCCGGCTCGACTTTACCTCCAGGAAAAGCTATTTGTCCACTATGATGTCCATTATAAGTCATGCGCTCAATTAATAAAACAGAGGTTTGCTGTTGTTCGTTTGGAAATAATAAAATCAAGACAGCACTTGGTCGGTAATTTTGTGATTCGTAAGAATTAGGCAATACCTTTTCGCGCTTTACATGGGCCATTTCAAACTGTGCTTCCTCACCCGGTAATGGCTTTTGCAAATTAGTTTTTAAATTATCAATGAATAATTGAAACATTGCGCTACTTTAATTGTCTTATAACAAAGATATAACATTATGAACTTCTATAGCATCAAGGGCACACAACATTTACCAATTTCGTTAGAACAAGCTTGGGATTTTTTTTCATCCCCAAATAACTTGTCAAAAATAACACCTCCCGAAATGGACTTTGTCATTACATCCGACAAAAAGGATGGTGAAAAAATGTATGCAGGACAAATCATAACCTATGTTCTTAAACCAATGTTAGGTATTCCTGTAAAATGGATGACAGAAATTACACACGTAAAAGAAGGGGAATACTTTATTGATGAACAACGCTTTGGTCCTTATAGATTATGGCACCACAAGCATTCGTTTAAAAAAACACCCACCGGCGTAGAAATGAATGATGAAGTCAATTATGTGCTTCCTTTTGGGATATTAGGGTCAATTGCTCATGCATTATTTATTAGAAACCGCGTCGAGCATATTTTTGATTATAGGACGAAAGTATTGGAAAAGCAATTTCCTTGGAAATAGCATGATAAAAAAAATCCCATCCACAAAAAGCGGATGGGATTTCTTAAAATATAATTAATCTGATTATTGTTTAATCACTTTAATGATTTGTTGTTTGTTGTTTGTCATCACTTTCACAAAATAAACTCCTGTAGCTTCATTGTTGATGTTTACAGTATGTTTACCTGCTTCAAATGTTTCAGCAATAACTACTTGTCCTAAAGCATTCATAACCGTTACTTTAGATGCAGATGTTAACTCTAAAACAAATAATCCGTTGTTTGGATTTGGATATACATTAATGGATGCATCATTTGATAATGTTGCGATTCCTGTACATGCACTAACATCTTGTGTAACAGTTGTGTTATTTGAACATCCATTTGCATCGGTTCCATTTACAGTATATGTTGTTTGTACTGTTGGTGATACCGCAACTGAAGATGTGTTTTCTGTTGTGCTCCAAGTATACGTTGTTGCACCGCTAACTGATAAAGTAGCTGTTTGACCAACACATAATAATGTATTATTTGTTACCGCTGTCAATACTGGCAATGCATTTACTGATACGCTTGATACTGCATCAACATTTGATACACATCCGTTAGCATCTGTTCCACTTACAGAATAAGTTGCATTAGCTGTTGGCGTTGCAACTGAACTTCCGTTTGAATAAGTAAAAGTAGCTGCTCCTGTTGGAACCATTGTAAATGATTGTCCTGCACAAATTGATCCCGAGTTAACAGAAATTGTTGGTAATGCATTTACCGTTACTGTACTTACAGCTCCTGCTGCGCTTACACATCCATTTGCATCTGTTCCTGTTACTGTGTATGAATCATTTGCCGTTGGTGTTACTACATCTGTTCCGTTTGAATAAGTGTAAGTAGCTGCTCC
>Ga0208628_1000393_pt1 | contig 22819 bp, 19 predicted proteins | sample LakWasMet16_LOW5_2_FD_183864 | JGI IMG/M metagenome (GOLD analysis project Ga0208628, IMG submission 183864) | Freshwater sediment methanotrophic microbial communities from Lake Washington under simulated oxygen tension - Sediment Metagenome... | ecosystem: Environmental > Aquatic > Freshwater >... | reverse complement strand
TTTTTTAAACATAACTTCGAATATGAAGCACATCGCAGACGATTATTTGTACGATAAGTTTCTTAATGATTCTTCTAGTTGGCGAGGCTCTTGGCAACGCTAATGCACGAAGCGCAGCGCATACACCAAGTGTAGCGCACGATTTTTAAGAACACGATGATATAGTCTTAGGAAGTTTATGTTAAATACCATTAATCAAGATGAATTCAATGCCTTGGCAGCACAGGGCTACAACCGCATTCCCCTCGTACTCGAAACTTTTGCTGATCTCGATACCCCGCTTTCACTTTATTTAAAACTCGCCAATCAGCCTTTTTCATACTTGCTGGAATCCGTGCAGGGCGGTGAACGGTTTGGTCGTTATTCCATTATTGGTTTGCCTGCAAAAATACGCATTGTGGCGCATGGCAAAAATATTCAGGTATTAGATGGCGACACAGTGGTGGAAAGTGTTGAGAATACCAACCCGCTGGATTTTGTGAAAAGCTTCCAAGCGCGTTTTAAAACGCCACCATATGAAGGCTTGCCTAGATTTACCGGCGGATTGGCTGGTTATTTTGGCTACGAAACTGTGCGTTATATAGAAAAGCGCCTGGCAAACAATGTAAAGCCAGACGCGATTGAGACCCCCGATGTGCTGTTAATGGTGTCTGAGCAACTGGCGGTGGTGGATAACTTAAGCGGTAAGCTTTATTTTATTGTTTACGCAGATGCCGCGGCATCTGGTGCGTACGAGCAGGCTAAGCAGCGCTTAAATGACTTGGTGCAAAAATTAAGAAACACGGTCACGATTCCAAAATCTATCGCTATGGATAAAACCACGGCAAGTTCAGAGTTTGGCGAAGATAACTTTAAAGCGGCTGTTAAGCGTGCCCAGCAGTACATTCTGGACGGCGACATTATGCAGGTGGTGTTGTCACAGCGTATGTCACAGCAGTTCTCTGCCCCGCCATTGTCGCTTTACCGTGCATTGCGCAGTCTGAATCCATCACCGTATATGTTCTATTACGACATGGGTGACCATCACGTGGTGGGCGCTTCTCCGGAGATTCTAGTGCGTCTTGAAAACGGCACTGTGACTGCGCGCCCAATCGCCGGCACAAGGCCGCGCGGCAAGACCCGTGAGCAGGATATTGCATTAGCGGAAGAGTTGCTGGCAGACCCGAAAGAGCGTGCAGAGCACGTACAGTTGATGGATTTAGGGCGTAATGATGTAGGCCGCGTTGCAGTGACTGGTTCGGTGAAAGTGACCGATAATATGATGATAGAGCGTTACTCTCACGTCATGCATATTGTGAGTAATGTGGAGGGCAAGCTCAAGCCGGGAATGGATGCGATTGATGTAATTAAAGCCACGTTCCCTGCCGGTACCGTGAGCGGTGCACCTAAAGTGCGTGCGATGGAAATCATCGATGAATTAGAGCCTAGCAAGCGCGGCATTTATGCGGGTGCTGTCGGTTATTTAGGGTTTAATGGCGATATGGACGTGGCAATCGCGATTAGAACCGGTGTGATTAAAAACAATATGCTCTATGTGCAGGCTGGTGCCGGCATCGTGGCAGACTCTGTCCCTGAAAGCGAATGGATGGAGACGCAGAACAAGGCTCGGGCAGTTTTACGTGCTGCCGAGTTGGTGCAAGATGGACTTGATATCAGCTAAGCGCACGTGATGCAAAACGCTATTGCTCAATATCGTTTTTTGACTTTCAAAGGAAAGTTAATCACTTTTATAGCAGTAGCGTTTGCTTATTTTGTCACTGCTAAACTTGGGCTGATGGTGCCTTATAAAGAGTCTGTGGCGACTCTGATTTGGCTTCCTACCGGGATTGCTATCGGTTCCATCATGCGGTGGGGGCGTGTCAGCATTCCTGCTGTCTTTATCGCATCATTGCTTGTTGAGTTAACTGTTTTACCCTTCATTACCAGCGTTTTGATTGCAATTACCAATACGCTGGGCCCTGTGCTCGCCGCATACCTCCTGCCAAAACTCCGTTTTAATCATCATCTATATAAGCAAAAAGATATCTTTCTGATGATTATCGTCGCCTTGATCGGCATGTCGGTATGCGCCACGGGTGGAGCGTTTAGCTTATATATTACCGGGCTTGCCCCAGCTGATAAGTTATCCAGTATCTGGTTCATTTGGTGGCTAGGTGATAGCCTCGGTGTACTACTCGCATTGCCTTTGGTGCTCAATCTAGGCAGGAGGGGTACATTTAGTTGTAACAACAAGTGCTATCAGTTGCTGGCGTGGATCATTTTATTTGTTTGCGTTGAGCTTATCATTGTGAGTGCGGTGCCGGACCTAAATAAGCAGTTTATTTTATCCATGTTCGTGATTTTACCCATGTTGATATGGGCTTCAATGAGCTTTGGTTTGGTTGGTGGTTCGTTTTTTGTGATTATTTTATCCAGCATAGCCGTCTGGGTAACCTCACAGGGCAGCGGCAATTTTTACAGCCATGATCTAAGTGAGGGCGTGTTTTCACTTTGGACGTTTATGGTGGCACTGGTGGTGACCATGCTATTAATTTCCGCTTTGCAGTCTGAGCGCAATTTAGCGCATATGACCATACAAAAAAATGATAAAAAATTACGCGCAGTCATTGATGGGGCATTTGACGCGATTGTTACCATAGATTCTGCTGGCTTATTAGTTGAGTTTAATCCGGCAGCTGAGCGTATTTTTGGATATAAAAAAGAAGATGTGCTTGGCAAGTCAATGTCTGAGCTGATTATTCCCGCACGCTACCGTGCTGCTCACCATGCAGGACATCAGCAATATAAGTTGTCAGGTGTGACGCATATTTTTAACCAGCGTATTGAGTTGGTAGGGATGCGGGCAGATGGTAGTGAGTTTCCTATCGAATTAACGCTGACTGCTTTAAAAGATGCCAATTTGTCGTTAGTTACCGGCTTTGTGCGTGATATATCCGAGCAAAAAAGAGCAAGGCAGGAAATCGAGAATTTTGCTTATTATGATGCGTTAACTAGTTTACCCAATAGACGTTTGCTCGCAGATCGGTATCAGCATGCAATGTCGATTGCCCAGCGCGCTAAGACTTACTGCGCCTTATTGTTTATTGATTTAGATAAATTTAAAGTACTTAATGATACCAAGGGACATGATGTAGGTGACCAGTTACTGATTGAGGTGGCGCATCGCATTCAACATACGGTGCGCTCTGGTGACACCGTTGCCAGACTTAGTGGTGATGAGTTCGTGGTGATATTAGAAAGCCTGGACCAGAATGCCAGCATTGCCTATCAGCAGGTAAGCGAGATTGCACAAAAGCTGTTGGCTGAGTTGAATAAAAGTTACTACCTAAGCTTATTTGAATTTTCCACCTCTGCCAGTATCGGCGTCACTTTATTTAATGATAATGCACTTACTTTCGAAGATCATCTAAGGCATGCAGATACCGCGATGTACCTATCAAAGGACAGCGGTGGCAATACTTATCGTTTTTATGATCAGTTGACGCAAGAGAGCATAGAAAAAAACTTTGCATTAGAGTCGGCGCTGAACTTAGCGCTGGTGAATCAAGAGTTGTATCTCAATTACCAGCCTATCGTTAATGTGGCTAAACAAGTGGTGGCAGCCGAGGTGTTACTAAGATGGAGTCATCCGGCATTAGGCGAGATTAGTCCGGTTGAGTTTATACCGATTGCTGAAAAAACAAATCTCATTATTAAAATTGGGCATTGGGTGCTTGAGCAGGCATGTCAGCAACTGAAAACATGGGAGGCTAACCCTGCCCTCAGCCAAATCAAGCTTTCGGTCAATATTAGTGCTAAGCAATTTTTATACATCAACTTTGTAAAAGAGCTGCGAGAGATACTGGCTAAAACAGCGATTAACCCAGGCCTGCTAAAGCTGGAACTGACTGAAACAGCGGTCATTGATAATATGGATGATGTGATCAATAAGATTAACATTCTGAGGCAAATGGGTGTGCGTATCGCGTTGGATGATTTTGGGATTGGCCACTCATCATTGGTTTATCTGAAAAAACTGCCAGTGACACAAATTAAAATTGACCAGTCATTTGTGCATGATGTGCTAACCGACTCGAACGATGCTGCCATTATTCAGATGGTGCTTGCGGTTGGCAAGACCATTCATTGTGACATTGTGGCGGAAGGTGTGGAGCAGGTCGAACAGTTTGACCTGCTTAGGGACTTTGGCTGCGATTATTTCCAAGGGTATTATTTTAGCCGGCCTGTAGTTGTAGCAAATTTTGAAGAGTTCGTTATTAATGGCTAGGGTGGATAATAATTTCGTAATAATTAGAGTGGTGGAGATAGGATATACTGCCCGATGTTTTTGAACTACTATCTTTGTTTGGGCTTTGCTCAGGGGTGTTTGATCTAAAATTTAAACTTAATGCGTTCGTGGAATTTTTCTTACGCAGATTGGTCAATTGAGCATTCTACCTATTTTAAAGCAGCCCGAGATTCCCCTGACGATCTGACTAAAAATAACTATAGCGAATAATGATGTTTAAAAAAGTTGCTTATATTCTGGCGCTCGGTTTCTTGAGCAATCTGCCCGTTGCCTATGCCGAAGCTGATTTGGCACGTTTAACTCTGGAAGAAGCTCAACATTTATTTCATGAAAATAATAAAGAGCTAATTTCCGCCAAGCGCATCGTGCAAGGCGCAGAAGCCGACGCAATCACGGCTTCACAAAAGCCAAACCCTAACTTATCACTCGGCGTTGCAAGCTTTAACCTTAATCGCTCAGCTGCCAATAAAAACCCCAATGGCAGCAACAGCCTGCCGGATCAAACCCTCAACTCAACCGTGCAGATTAGCCAATTAATCGAGCGCGGTGATAAGCGTGAGCTACGCATGGCATCAGCCAAAAATGCGATCAAAGCCTCCAGTTACGACTTAAAAGACGCAGAGCGTCAATTACTGTTGAATTTTAATGATGCTTATTACGACTTACTATTGGCACAAGAAGCCGAAAAAATTCTGGCTGGTAATAGTGCCGCTTACGAAAAAACCATTCAGGCAGCCGAACTAAGACTAAAAGTGGGTGACATTGCCGCTAGCGACGTTGCCAGAATGCGCGTGGATTTGTTAAAAATACAAAATGACATGCGTCAGGCCAAGGCAAACCGTGAAAAGGCGCAAGCGAATCTTGCCTACATGATGGGGCAAGAGAACGAGGCGGCTCGTTTGTATGCTCAAGATGGCTGGCCTAAAATTAGCCAGACTATCAGCACGCTGCAAGATGTAGATGCACGGCCCGATGTATTAGCAGCAGAGGCACGCACCAAGCAAGCAGAAGAGAATCAACGTCTCGCCAATGCATTAAAAACGCGCGATGTGAATATTGCCCTGCAATACCAACGCTTTCCCGGACAAATGCCAGGTGCTGACACCAACACCATCGGGGCTGCGATTACCATTCCATTATTTACTAACTACGAATACCAAGGTGAAATCAGCCGTGCTGAAGTTGATTTGACTTCGGCGTTGGAGGCAAAACAGCAGGCACGTGCATCTGCGGTGAGTGAAATCTCGCGTGCACGCGCCGATTTAAATGCTGCTATCGAAAAAGTAAATCGCTTTGACACACAAATCTTGACCGAGGCACAAAAAGCGGCAGACGCCGCTGAGTTTGCTTATAGTCATGGCGCTACGGGTATTACTGATTTACTCGATGCGCGCCGTGTAGTGCGTTCAATACAATTAGATGCTGCCACCTCCCACGCGGATTATGCAAAAGCCCTAGCGGCATGGCAAGCAGCGACAAGAATAGAAGATAATTAAAATTAAGTATTAATAAGGGAAGCACATGAAGCACGGACTCAGCTCTTTACTCACTATTCTACTGGTTGGAGCCTCCTTCACGCTGCCGACATCTGCTATGGCCGGCCCTAAGCCTTCCCCGGCCCAGCACGCCAAGCCAGACAATGAAGTCATCCTCAAAGAAAACTCTGCTCAGGAGGCTAATCTGAAAATTGAGCCTGTTGCTGAGGTGGTTGCCTCCACTACCGAGCCTCTTAATGGAAAGATTGGTTTTGATGAAAACTACACCTCACGCATCAGCTCTCCAGTACTAGGCCGTGCTATCAAAATACATGCGCAGTTAGGTGACCGCGTAAAGGCCGGCCAGGCACTGTTGACTATCGACTCACCAGATATGGGGTCTGCGGTTGCTGACTACCGTAAAGCCAGTGCGGATTTAGACCTAAAAAGAAAGGCCTTGGAGCGCAGTAAAGTGCTTGTGGATGGTGGCGTAGTTGCACACAAAGAGCTAGAGTCTGCGCAGGCGGATATGGCGCAATCACAAGCTGAGGCAGAGCGTACAAAATCACGCTTACATAATCTGGGCATTAATCACGCAACTTTTGGCAATGAGAGCTTTACCTTGAAAGCGCCGATGGCGGGCATGATTGTTGACCGCCAGATTAACATCGGCAACGAAGTCCGTCCCGATGCAGCAAACCCACTATTTATTATTACCAATCCAGATCACCTGTGGGCAATCATTGATCTGCCTGAGCGCGATCTTAGCAAAGTGAGTCTTGGTCAAACCTTAAGTATCAAAGTGGATGCTTATCCGGATGAAGAGTTTCAGGGCAAGGTACAGTCAATTGGTACCATGCTGGACCCAGTTAGCCGCCGCGTTCAAGTGCGTTGCTCGGTGGAGAGTAAGGGCAAGCTGCGCCCCGAAATGTATGCACGCGTGACCCCGCTCAGCATGTCGCAGCAAAAAGTGATTCGCATCCCTAATAGCGCGTTGATTACTGAGGGTTTGTATAGCTATGTATTCGTTGAAACCAGTCATGGGCATATTCAAAAACGCCGCGTCACGCTAGATTTGCAAGGGCGTGACTACGCCACCATTAAAGACGGCCTCAAGGCAGGGGAGCGTGTGGTGACCAAAGGCGCTATTTTGATTAACTCAGAGCTGGCCGCGGGTAAATAATGCTAGAAAAACTGATTACCTTTTCGCTGCAACAACGTACCTTCGTACTGATTGCAACATTTGTTCTTGTGGTCGCGGGGATCGTCTCAGTGCAGAATCTGCCGATTGAGGCTTTCCCTGATGTTGAGGATGTTCACGTTGGTATCGTCACGCAAGTGCCAGGCCTAGCACCGGAAGAGGTCGAGCGTGTTGTGACGCTAGCGATTGAACACGGCATGAGCGGCGTGCCGAATCTAGCGCAGATGCGCTCAGTTTCAATTACTGGTTTATCTGTAGTGACACTGACTTTTTCTGAAAAGACAGATGACTACTTTGCCCGCCAGCAAGTGTTGGAAAAGTTGCAAGCGGTCAATCTGCCGCCAGAGTACCAGCCCACGCTGGCACCGCTCACAACCGCTGTGGGTGAAATTTATCGCTTCTTGGTTGATGCGCCGAAAGATATGCCTCAGCGCGAGGTGCGTGCAATTCAAGATTGGCAGATTATTCCAGTGCTAAGAACAGTACCTGGTGTAGCCGACATTACTAGTTTTGGCGGTGCAGTCAAAGAATACCAAGTCAAGCTAGACCCTTACCTGCTCAAGAAGTACAACATTAGCATCGATCAGGTTAATCAGGCACTCAATAATGGCAGCAGTAATGTAGGTGGTGGCCTGATGCACCGCGGCGATGAGTCGCTGGTTGTGCGTTCATTGGGTTTGTACCGTTCGCTGGATGATATTGCCGACACCGTTATTTTATCGAGTGCGGGCAAACCCATTCTAGTCAAAGATGTAGGCGAGGTTGTTATTGGTAACCGCTTCCGCTCAGGCATTGTAGCTTTTAACAATCAAGATGATGTGATTGAAGGCATCGTGCTGATGAACAAAGGCCAGAACCCAGCGAAGGTGATTGAAGCCTTAAAAGCCAAGGTAGACGAGGTCAATGCCAAGCTGCCTGAAGGTGTCAAAATTAGACCTTTTTATGACCGTACTAGCCTGATTCATCACACAGTTCACACGGTGACTGAAAACATGATTGTTGGTGCGCTTCTTGTGGTGGCTATTCTTATCATCTTTTTACGTAACTGGCGCGCAGCACTGATTGTTGCGGCGGTTATCCCGTTATCACTGCTGTTTGCTTTTATCGTCATGGATATCCGCGGCGTTTCGGCAAACTTGATTTCACTGGGAGCGGTGGACTTCGGTATTATTATCGATAGTGCCGTGGTGCTAGTAGAGGCGCTCATGGTGAAGTTATCCCTCGCTAAAGTAGATGAGTTTCCACATCATGGTACGCATTCATGGCGTGTCACGACGCTTAAAAATACGGCCATTGAAATGGGGCGCCCTATCCTCTTTTCAAAAGTGATTATTATTTTGGCCTTTCTGCCGATTTTCACTTTCCAGCGTGTAGAAGGGAAAATCTTTTCACCCATGGCGTTTACTTTGAGTTTTGCTTTGCTGGGCTCAATTTTACTCACCCTCACGCTGGTGCCTGCACTGATGTCTTACCTAATGAAGCGCACGGACATGGCAGAGAAGCACAGCACATGGATGCACAATACCCAAGAGTGGTATCGCAGTGTTTTGCTCAAGGTGGTTAAAATCCGCCTGCCTGTCATCTTGGCATCGGTGTCTTTATTAGTGCTTTCTCTAGTTTTATCACCACTACTAGGTTCAGAATTTTTGCCCAAGCTGGATGAAGGTAATATTTGGCTAACCATCAGCATGCCACCATCCACTGGTTTAGAAAAAACCAAAGAAATCGAACGCAACATTCGCAATGTTTTAACCAGCTATAAAGAAATTAATCTGGTGGTAAGCCACGTAGGGCGGCCAGACGATGGCACCGATCCCAAAGGCCCCAATAATATTGAGATATTGGCTGACTTAAAGCCTAAAGATACTTGGCACTTTAGTAACAAAGAAGCGCTGATTGCAGACATTTCCGCAAAAATACATCAAATTCCGGGCATTCCAACTAACTTCTCTCAAGTGATTCAAGATAGCGTGGAAGAGGCTTTGTCCGGGGTAAAAGGCGAGATTTCAGTCAAAATTTTCGGCTCGGATTTAGCAGTTCTGGAAGAAAAGTCGGATCAGGTTGCCACTGTGCTTAACTCAATTAAAGGCGCTACAGATGTGGCGGCTATCCGCATCTCAGGTAATTCGGAGCTTGATATCACCTTGGATCGCCAGAAACTTGCTCGTTACGGCATGAGTGTGAATGACGTGAATGCGTCTGTGCAAACCGCATTGGGCGGCACGACGACAAACACTTTCTATGATGGTGACCGCCGTTTCGACGTTACGCTTAGGTTAGCAAGAGACTACCGCGACTCTTTAGATGATATTAATGAACTGCCAATCGCTTTACCTAACAATGCAGGCACTATCCCCTTGGGCGAGGTTGCAGATGTCACCATTAAGCAGGGTGCATCTAGGGTGGCGCGTGAGGGCGTTTCCCGGATAGTGGCTATTAAAGCCAATCTGATTGATCGCGACCAAGGTAGCTTTGTGAAAGAGGCCATGGCCAAGGTGAAGCAGCAAGTTAAGCTGCCGCCGGGCTATACCATGACATGGGGTGGCCAATTTGAGAATCAGCAACGGTCAATTAAACGTCTCAAGGTGATTGTGCCGTTATCATTAATGCTAATTTTTGTGGTGTTATTTGGTGCATTCCGTTCTGTACGTAATGCACTGCTGGTTTTACTGATGATACCCTTCAGCTTAATTGGCGGCTTTGCTGGGCTAGGTTTGGCAGGGCTCCACCTTTCCATCTCGGCCGCGGTTGGCTTTATTGCATTAGCTGGGATATCAGTACAAAACGGCGTGATTATGCTGGAACAATTTAACCACCTGCTGTTAGAAGGACGCAGTGTCGCTGAGGCGGTGATGGAGGGTGCTGTGGTGCGTTTACGCCCGATTTTAATGACTGCGTTAATGGCTGGTTTGGGCTTGTTACCAGCGGCTCTTTCGCATGGGATAGGCTCTGAAACACAGCGTCCTTTCGCGGTTGTGATTGTTGGCGGACTTATCACGGCCACGATATTCACCTTGCTACTGCTGCCTTTATTGTTCCCGCTATTCTCTGGAGAGATCAAAAATAAAGAAGCCTCTAGCGAGTGACTGGCAATCAAGGCGGCATTCATTGAGGACAATATTTAACCCGACTATGTACATATTCGGCGCCCGCTTAGATGTGATTTAGCGATAGAAATCCTATGGCTAAATCACAAGACGGCATTTACTTTTCGGCCACCCAATGCCCCGATTTTCCGCCTTGTTTTTCGAGCAGTTTGATTTCAGAAATCACCATACCGCGATCAGCCGCTTTACACATATCGTAAATCGTGAGTAAGCAAGCACTCACTGCGGTGAGGGCCTCCATTTCCACGCCTGTTTTTCCATAGGTTTCACTGGTGACGGTGCAGCTAATACTAGATTGCGTTTCGTTTATCTCAAAACTGACCGCAATGCGCGTGAGAAAAATGGGATGACATAGCGGGATAAGGTCTGAGGTTTTCTTTGCGGCTTGAATCGCTGCAATTCGGGCAATACCAAGCACATCCCCTTTTTTGCTGGTACCGCTTTGAATCAACGCCAGAGTTGCAGGCAGCATGCTGATAAGGCCTGTGGCAATGGCGATGCGGTGAGTTTCAGCTTTTTCGCCAATATCTACCATATGTGCTTGGCCATTTTGATCAAAGTGGGTAAGTGGGTTTGTCATCTTGAAAGTCTCGGTATCTAGGGTGTTACTGTGTTGAAATGCATAGGTTGATGGTGGATAATTTGCGCAGAATTATGAAACATTCAACGACAAACGTTATCATAGTAATGATGAAATTAACTTTACGTACCATTATATTATTAGTTGTATCTGTTGCGCATGTATATCCCGCAATCGCGAATGAGTTGCCAGATTTAGGCGATGTTTCTGCTACAGTACTCTCGCCCTTGCAAGAACAGGAAATTGCCGAGCAGATTATGCGTCAGGTGGCGGTGAGTGATGAGGTATTGAATGACGTAGAAGTGTCTGACTACTTACAAGGCTTGGGCGGAAAATTAGTAGCGAATGGCCCCGATAAGCGTCAGAGCTTTAACTTTTTTGTGCTGCAGGACCCATCTATTAACGCATTTGCCATGCCTGGTGGCGTGATTGGTGTGCATACAGGTTTGATTTTAGCGGCAACCAGTGAATCTGAGCTTGCCAGTGTGCTCGGGCATGAAATTGGCCACGTAACGCAGCGACATTTGGCGCGTATGCTTGCTTCGCAAAAGTACGACACATTTAAAAACTTAGCGGGCATTGCGTTGGCGTTGCTTGTCGCGAGATCTAACCCACAGTTGGCGACCGGGGCGCTCACGGCATCTTCTGCGATAGGCGTACAGAATCAGCTTGATTACACGCGGGAGCATGAGCGTGAGGCTGACCGTATCGGTTTGCAGATTTTAGATTCAGGTGGTTTTGATGTGCGCGCCATGCCGGAGTTCTTTAAAACTTTGCAGCGTGGTTCACGCTTTGCCGAGGGAAGTGCGCCTAGCTTTTTGCGTACTCACCCATTAACCACTGAGCGTATCGCTGACGTGGCTAACCGCGTAGAACAAATGCACTACAAGCAAGTGGCAGATAGCGTGGAGTTTCAGTATGTAAAAGCCAAGCTGCGTGCGCTGCAGGGTGGCGATCAGGCTGCGATTGATTTATTTGAGCAGAATATCCGCGAGCAGCGCTATGCCAATGCTGCGGCAGAGCATTATGGTTTAGCCGTGGCTTTGTTGCGCAAAAGCGCATGGGCGCAAGCGGAAAAGGAATTGGCATGGCTTAAGAAGAACGCTACGCCACATCCTATGATAGAGAGCTTGGCTGCGCGTTTAGAAGTGGGTAGAGACAAACCCGCCGCAGCCGCAGAGAAATATGCATCAGCATTAAAGATTTTTCCGGACAGCCGCGCTTTGATTTATGGTTACGCAGAGCATTATCTCGCCACGAGGCAGGCAGACCAGGCTATCCAGTTGGTGAAAGCAAAACAGGGTTTATATCCGAATGATGCTTATTTGTATGACTTGCTAGCTAAGGCGTACACTATGCAGAATAAAGTGCTACTTAGCCATCAGGCGCAGAGTGAGGCCTATTACAGAAAATATGACCTTGCGCGTGCTATCGAGCAGATGGATTTGGCAGCAAAAGCGAATGACGGCGATTTTTATCAGCAATCAATTGTTGAGGCACGCTTAAGGCAGCTCAGGCAAATGATGGGTGATGAGAAAAAGGCAAAACTGTAGGGGGCGATATGCAGCGCAGAAGTTTTTTGTTAGGAATGCTTACTTTTATTGCGTTAGCGCCGGTTAAGGTATGGGCTGCTTTATGGAATAAAACCGCGTTTGAAGCGGTGAAAATCAATGACGCAACGCGCTCTTTAAATATCAGTGCCGAGATCCCAACGCAAGATATCGTGATTATCGCGCCAGACCGTGCCGAGAATGGCGCTATTGTTCAGGTGGAAGTACACAGCAAAATCGAGAATACAGAGGCGATTGCGATTTTAGTGGAGCACAACCCCACACCACTCATTGCCAATTTTATGTTCAGTAATGGTGCTGAGCCGTTTGTGATCACACGCATTAAAATGGCGGAAACCTCTGACCTGAAAATCATTGTGAAGTCAGGCACGCAATATTTCACACGCAGTAAAAATATCATCGTGTTAGAAAACGGCTGCGGTTAATGTTGATTGATATGATTCAACGTGGCCTAGCCGTTGTGTACTAAGGAATTTACATGGATAACAACATGAAAATGCGTGCCCAACTGAAGGGAGATTACACCGAAGTGAAGGTGTTGATGAGTCACCCGATGGAAACTGGGCGCAGAAAAGATGACCATGACCAATTAGTGCCTGCACATTTTGTACAGCTATTGACGGCTACCTTGAACGGAAAGTCGGTGATAGAAGCACAGTGGGGCACCGGTATTGCTAAAAACCCATATTTAACCTTTAGGTTAAAAGGCGCCAAGGTGGGGGATGTGGTTGAAGTGACCTGGCATGACAATCTTGGTGAAAGTGCCACCCAAAGTATTGCAGTGACGCCGGCTTGAGTTAGCCGCACATCTTGACTTGGTTCAGTTTATTTACAATCGACGTTATGCAGATGCTTTCGCAGTCAACTTTGATAAATTTAACTTATCATAATCATTAAAATGATATATTGGATTTATTAAAATTAATCTCTATAATTCAAATCATGAATTTATAGTTCTATTAACCCATTTTTTAATCAATAGATAGGAAAAAACGATGTCATTAATCAATACACAAGTGCAACCGTTCAAAACAGAAGCTTTCCACAATGGTAAGTTTGTTGAAGTGAGCGATGTAAGCATGAAGGGTAAGTGGTCTGTGGTCATTTTTATGCCGGCTGCATTTACTTTTAACTGCCCAACCGAAGTTGAAGATGCTGCTGACAACTATGCTGAGTTCCAAAAAGCAGGTGCTGAAGTGTACATCGTAACAACCGATACACATTTCTCACACAAAGTATGGCACGAAACATCACCAGCAGTTGGTAAAGCAAAATTCCCATTAGTGGGTGATCCTACACACCAATTGACACGTGCATTTGATGTGCATATTGATGCAGAAGGCCTAGCATTACGCGGTACTTTCGTGATCAACCCAGAAGGCGTGATTAAAACTGTTGAAGTACACAGCAACGAAATCGCACGTGATGTAAAAGAAACACTACGTAAATTGAAAGCTGCACAATTTACAGCGGCTAACCCAGGCCAAGTTTGCCCAGCTAAATGGCAAGAAGGTGCTCAAACAATCACTCCATCATTAGACTTAGTAGGTAAGATCTAATACTGGTTTAAGCAAGGTAATGCTGCGCTAACGAGCAAACATCTCTTAGCGCAGTGAAATAACAAGGGCATTATTCAAAAGATAATGCCTTTATTTTAAGTAAAGTTGGTTGCGTTAAATCACAACCAGATGAGAATTTGAAGAAGAGAGCAATCATGGCATTAGAAACCGGTATCAAAACCCAATTGCAAACCTATTTACAGATGTTGCGTGAGCCTATCGTATTGGCTGCATCATTAGATGAAACTGCAGCAGCACAAGAGATGCGTGAACTGCTGGAAGAAATCGCGAGCATGTCAGACAAAATTACGCTGACCATGGAAGATGATGCGCGTAAACCTTCATTCGCTGTAAAACGTGGTGCAACCCATACCGAGGCACATAAAGCGGTCGGCGTGCGTTTTGCTGGTATTCCTATGGGACATGAATTTACCTCTTTAGTGTTGGCGCTACTTCATACTGGTGGTCACCCGATGAAGCTAGAGGCTGAAAAAATTGCACAAATCGCAGCAATTGAAGGCAGTTTCCACTTCGAGACTTATATTTCACTGAGCTGCCATAACTGCCCGGATGTGGTGCAGGCAATGAATATGATGGCGGTGATTAACCCCAATATTACCCATGTGATGATTGATGGTGCGCTATATCAGGATGAAGTAAAAGCCAGAGACATTATGTCCGTACCAACTACCTACTTAAATGGTGAGGTGTTTGGTGCTGGTCGTATGGAGTTAGATGAAATCTTGCCAAAAATTGACCTTGGTGCAGTAGCGCGTGAAGCGAAAAAACTAGAAGCACAAGCACCTTTCGATGTGTTGGTGGTAGGCGGTGGCCCAGCAGGTGCGTCAGCTGCTATCTACGCAGCGCGTAAAGGCATACGCACAGGCATCGTTGCTGAGCGTTTTGGTGGGCAAGTGATGGATACGCTTGGCATTGAGAACTTTATTTCTGTGAAAGAAACAGAAGGACCGAAATTAGTGATGGCACTGGAAGAGCACGTAAAAAGCTATGACGTGGAAATCATGAATTTACAGCGTGCAGTTGCTTTAACTGAGCCAGGTAAACATGGCAACAAAAACGATGATTTGATCGAGTTGAAGTTGGAAAGCGGCGCAACTTTAAGAAGTAAATCGGTGATTCTTGCCACTGGTGCGCGCTGGCGCGAGCTCAATGTGCCCGGTGAAAAAGAATATCGAGGCAAAGGCGTTGCATACTGCCCGCACTGCGACGGCCCGTTGTTTAAAGGTAAGCCGGTAGCTGTAGTCGGCGGCGGCAACTCAGGGGTGGAGGCCGCTATCGATTTAGCCAATTTTGTAGGTCACGTGACCTTGCTGCAATTTGATACTGAATTAAAAGCCGATGCTGTGTTACAGAAAAAGCTACGTACCTTAAGCAACGTCACCATTATTACTAGTGCGCAAACGACAGAAGTCACTGGCGATGGTAACAAAATGAATGGATTGACCTATACCGACCGTGTGACGGGTGAATCTAAGCATTTGGCACTGGATGGCGTGTTTGTACAGATTGGCTTGGTGCCTAATAGTGATTGGTTGAAAGGTAGTGTGAACCTAAGCAAGTACGGCGAAGTAGAAGTGAATCATCACAATGCAACCTCGCTGCCGGGCGTGTTTGCCGCTGGCGATGTGACGACTACACCTTACAAGCAAATTATTATTGCGATGGGCGAAGGTGCCAAAGCTTCACTAGGTGCCTTTGATTATTTGATTAGGCAGTAAAGTAAACTGGCAATAAAAAAGGCGGCTTCGGCCGCCTTTTTTATTCGTGCCTGGTTTTGCAGGTACTCATTCCGAGTAAACCGTAAGCTGGGCAGAAGTTAATCAGTCCGGTTGCTAGCGGTACTAGACCAATCCAAGCCCAAGCCGGACCGTTTGCGAATAATGCCCATGCAATGAGTGCCAGTCCTGCAACAATGCGTATGGTGCGGTCGATTCCGCCAATATTAGCTTTCATCATGCAACTCCTATGAGTAAAGACTCACTAAAAAGTACAGAATGTTTAGTGTACGCTCAACTCGCTGTGCATGAAAGTGGCTTGTATTGGCTTGATGTTCTAGCCAGCGTTGATGATACTTAGTGCGACGGCTTCCGCTACTTTGATGCCATCAACCCCAGCTGACAAAATCCCGCCAGCATAGCCCGCACCTTCACCGCAAGGGTATAAGCCCTTAGTGTTAATACTTTCTAAGCTGTCATCATCACGCTTGATACGGATAGGGCTGGAGGTGCGCGTTTCTACCCCTGTGAGTACGCCATCGGCTAAATCAAAGCATCGGCTAAATCAAAGCCTTTTACCTGTTTTGCAAATTCCGGAATTGCTTCACGGATAGCGCTAATGGCAAACTCCGGTAAGACGGATGCCAAATTAGTCAGGTGTACGCCTGGTTTGTAAGAAGGCGTTACTTCGCCAAACTGGGTAGAAGGCTTGTTTTGCAAAAAGTCACCAATTAACTGCCCAGGCGCTTCGTAATTACTGCCGCCGGCAATGAACGCCTGACTTTCCAACTGGCGCTGTAATTCCATGCCTGCCAGCGGATGACCTGGATAATCTTGCTCCGGTGTGATGCCCACCACAATGCCTGCATTGGCATTGCGCTCGTTGCGACTATATTGGCTCATGCCGTTAGTCACCACGCGGTTAGGCTCAGACGCTGCAGCTACTACCGTACCGCCAGGGCACATACAGAAGCTGTAAACCGAACGGCCATTCTTTGCATGATGTACTAATTTGTAATCGGCAGCACCAAGCTTTGTAAGTAAGTCCTCACTGTAGCTCTTGCCGTATCTGGCTTTATCAATGATAGATTGCGGATGTTCGATGCGGAAGCCAATTGAGAACGGTTTAGCTTCTATATAAATGCCGCGTTTGTGAACCATTTCAAACGTATCACGCGCACTGTGCCCAACGGCTAGCACTAAGTGGTTGGTAGCAAGGCGTTCTCCAGTTTGCAGCACCACAGCTTGTACCTGATTATTTACAATTTCAATATCATCGACACGGCTCTCGAAGCGGATTTCACCGCCTAGTTCGGTGATGGTTTTACGCATTTCCTCTACCATCCCCACTAAGCGGAATGTGCCGATGTGCGGGTGGCTTACATACATGATTTCTTCTGGCGCGCCTGCTTTTACAAATTCTTGAATCACCTTGCGGCCATAATGTTTTGGGTCTTTAATTTGGCTATAAAGCTTGCCGTCAGAGAACGTGCCGGCGCCGCCTTCACCAGCGCGCCGGCTTTTACAAACTCTTGAATCACCTTGCGGCCATAATGTTTTGGGTCTTTAATTTGGCTATAAAGCTTGCCGTCAGAGAACGTGCCGGCGCCGCCTTCACCAAATTGCACGTTGGATTCAGGATTGAGTGTACTTTTACGCCATAATCCCCATGTATCCTGCGTACGCTTACGCACTTCTTTACCGCGCTCCAATACAATAGGCTTAAAGCCTGCCTGCGCCAAGATCAGCGCAGCAAAAATGCCGGCAGGGCCGAAGCCTACAATCACAGGTCTGGTCAGCGGCGCAAGCTCTGTGGTCGCCACAAATTTATAGCTGGTATCCGGTGCTGGCTTAATGTGCGCATCTTTGCGGAACTTGGCGAGAATTTTTTCTTCGTTCTTCACCTCGACATCTAGGCTGTACACATACAAAATTGCATGCGATTTACGGGCGTCTACACCACGCTTGAAAATCTCAAAATGAATTAAATCGCTTTCTACAATTTCTAAGCGTTTAAGCAATGCTGCTTTTATTTCATCGGTTTGGTGTATCAGCGATTGTGCATTTTCAATCGGGAGTTTGATTTCAGTAATACGTAACATGTGTGGTCACTTTAATAAGGGGAGTGTTTATCTGCCAATAGTGTGATTTTACAGTATGTTGAGCTTAGCGAAAAATGGGATAGTCGCGATTCGCTCGTATCGCCTAAGATAAAGGCAGGCGCCCAAACAGTATTGGGCATGGTGCTAGACTAGGCTTCAAGGTTGTGTTGCAGTAGCTTTTTTAGCATAGGCACGGTCACCGGTTTTTTCTCGGTGAGCGACCACACATCCAGCGCATCCAGAACCGCCATTAAAGTTGGTAAATCGCGGCGCAGGTAGCGCAGGCAGTACTCAACCACTTCATCCGGCAATTTCATCCCGCGTTCTGTGGCATGCGTTCTCAGTGCTTGGGCTTTTTCCTCATCGGTGAGTGGGTGTAGTTGATAAACCAAGCCCCATGCCAGCCTAGTGGCTAAATCATCACGCAGTTGCATTTGCGTAGGTGCTGCAATGCCGCTAGAAATCAGGATGCCACCAGATGCACGTAATTGGTTGAATTGGTCAAACAGCGCGATTTGCGCATCCTCATCTAAAGTGTGTGTGTCATCTGCAATAAATAGGGGCAGATTCGATTGTTTGGCCATACGCTCACATGCGTGTAACAAGTGCGATTTTCCACTGCCCTGTGCGCCCCATAGATAAATAAAACGTGCGTCCTCAGCGTGAGTGAGTGCTTGCTTTAGGCTATATAGCGCTTCTGCATTTTGCCCTTCGATAAAGTTTTCCAGGCTAGGTGGCGGCAGTGGTTGAATGTCCAGCAATAGTTGCTTAGTCGGGGATTTGTAATGAAGATCCGTGCTGTTCATACTGCTAACCTAAGTAAAAGTGACTGCTAAGATATTTTTGTTTGGCGTGTCTGAAACCTACCGCAATCGCTGCCGATACCGGTAGTGCCAGTAGTACGCCGGCAAAGCCAAATAGCTGGCCGCCAGCCATCAGTGCGAAAATTACTACTAGCGGGTGCAGGCCAATGCGGTCGCCCACCAGCCATGGCGTGAGCGCCATGCTTTCCACCAGCTGTCCTATGCCAAACACAACCAGTAGCGGGATTAAGTCATGCAGGTTGCCAAACTGCAATACGCCGGAAATGACCGCCAATGTTAAGCCTAAGCCAAAGCCCAAGTATGGGATAAACCCTAACAGGCCAGATAATATACCGATGGGCAGCGCAAACTCCAGTCCAACTAACCATAAGCCTGCGGCGTAGAAAACGCTCATTAACAACATCACAGTCAATTGCCCACGTAAAAACTCAGCGAGTACCGCGTCAATATCGGCGCCGATTTCCTGAGTTTTTCCAAGCAGTGCGCGTGGTAATAACGCACTTATTTTTTGTAGGAGAATATTCCAGTCCACCAGCAAGTAAAACAGCACGAGTGGAATGAGTACTAGATTGCCTAGCCAGCCAACCACGGTCATGCCATGGCTACTCAAGCTTAGTGCAATATTTTTGGCAAAATTGCCTGTTGTTTTCCAGTTTTCAGTGAGGATGGCTTGAATCTGTGCGGGATCGATTTCAGCGCTGATGCCAAAGTTTTTTTGTAGCCAAGGCTCAAGGTTGGTTTTAGCAGCATTCAAATACACAGGGATTTTTTGCGATAGTTGCACAAACTCATGCTGTAACAGTGGAATCATGATGAGCAGAATGATGATGAGTACCGCGAATAAAAATAACAGCACGAGCAAGGTAGCTATGGTGCGGCTGAGTTTGAATGAAAATTTAGCACGCTTGTTATTGAATTGAATTGCTTCAATTTTACCCACTAATGGGTTGGCAATGTACGCCAAAATTGCGGCAATCAGGAATGGAGTCAGGATTGGGCTAAGCAGGTAAATGATGCCAAACACTGATAAAACAGCGACCAGCCAAACGGTATTTTTGTGTTTGTTCATTCTGCGCTTTCAGTAAAGTGTGGCTGTTTTGGAAAAGCCTGCGTTTTGAGGCTTTCAACATTTCAGATAACTAAGCATTTCGGTTAAAATAACATTATAACGATAGAACACACTTTTTGTAGAAAGCGAGAACCCCCTTGAGCGCCAATAATTCAGATAAAACTTCAATTAGCTACCGCGATGCCGGAGTGGATATTGAAGCGGGTGATGCATTAGTTGAACAAATTAAGCCGTTTGCCAAACGTACCATGCGCCCAGAAGTATTAGGCGGTATTGGTGGTTTTGGCTCATTATTTGCGGTGCCGCAAAAATTTAAAGAGCCAATTTTGGTATCTGGTACCGACGGCGTGGGGACTAAGCTTAAATTAGCGTTTGAGCTCAATAAGCACGATACCGTGGGTATCGACTTAGTAGCCATGAGTGTGAATGATATTTTGGTACAAGGCGCGGAACCGCTGTTTTTCCTGGATTACTTTGCATGCGGCAAGCTGGAAGTTGGCGTTGCAGCACAAGTGATTAAGGGCATTGCCGAAGGTTGTGAGCAATCTGGCTGTGCATTGGTGGGCGGTGAAACTGCAGAAATGCCAGGTATGTACCCAGCGGGCGAATACGACTTGGCAGGCTTTGCAGTAGGCTGTGTAGATAAAGCCAACTTGATTAATGGTACGACCATTGCTGCAGGTGACGTGGTATTAGGCTTGGCTTCAAGCGGTGCACATTCAAACGGTTACTCACTGATTCGCAAATTGATTGAGAAATCAGGCATTGATTTTGAATCTGATTTCCACGGTAGAAAATTCAAAGATGTGGTGATGGCACCTACACGCATCTATGTGAAATCTCTATTGAAACTGATTGAAGCGATGCCGGTTAAAGGCATGGCGCACATTACAGGTGGTGGTATTACCGAGAATATCCCACGTGTATTGCCAGAAGGCTTAACGGCAGAAATTCAAGCATCAGGCTGGGAATTGCCACCGTTGTTCCAATGGCTGCAAGCACAGGGCAATATTGTACCGAGCGAAATGTACAAAACATTTAACTGCGGTATTGGCATGGCGATTGTGATGGCTAAAGAAAACGCTGCAGCAGCTAAAGCGCTACTAGAGGCTTCAGGTGAGACTGTGTTTGAAATCGGTCATATCCGTGCACAAAATGCAGGCGAAGCGCCTACTATCGTTGTTTAGTCTGTTGTTAAATCAGTTAGAAAAAACTGCTTCCGCTGTAACAAAAGTAGCGCTGATGCGTTGAGCATGATGTGTCTTAAAATTAAGGAATTTTAGTGATGAATCGAATCAAAGCATGGTGTGTAATATTTTTGGTTGGCATGGGTGTTGCACTCATGCCACAGGCGGCTTTTTCTAAAGCAAAGCCTAAACTGCTTCCGCTGTAACAAAAGTAGCGCTGATGCGTTGAGCATGATGTGTCTTAAAATTAAGGAATTTTAGTGATGAATCGAATCAAAGCATGGTGTGTAATATTTTTGGTTGGCATGGGTGTTGCGCTCATGCCGCAGGCGGCTTTTTCTAAAGCAAAGCCTAAAGAGGCCGCTGCAAAATTTACGTTACCAAAGAGTATTAGCGCCACTTACGTGGTGACTAAAAACGGTGACCCATTTGCTAACGTATATGAACAGTTTACCGTTACCAAAAATACCTATACGGTTGAAAGCGTGACCAAAGGTATTGGCGTGTATGCTTTGCTGGGCGAGCGTAAATTAACCAGTACCGGTGAGATTACGGCGCAAGGTCTAAAGCCTAGCCATTTTGAATTGCATCAGGGTAACCAGAAAAAGAAATCATTATTCACCGATTTTGATTGGGCGAAACAAAGTCTGGTCATGACGATTAAAGGTGAAAAGGAAACAGCTGAACTGAAGCCTGGCACGCAGGATTTAGCGAGCTATCCCTATCAGTTTATGTTTATGCGTGCATCGTTAAAAAATACGATTACCGTGCCAGTAACAACAGGTAAAAAACTGAAGCAGTATGCCTATAAAGTTAGCCCGGAACTCAAAAGCATCGATTGTGCTGGTGTACAGTATAAAACCCTGTACCTGACACCATCTGAGCATGATGGGGCTGAAACCAAAGATCTGTGGCTGGCGGCAGAAAAAAATTACGTGCCAGCGCGTATTCTGGTGATTGATGAAGACGGACACAAACTAGAGCAAACCTTAACTGAGTTGCGTATCCAATAACGCTGGCATGCTGCCACGCTATTTAGCAAGTAATTAAAAATATACAAAGAGAATCAATATGACGCCTAATTTAATTCGGCAAGCTGCAATCGTTTTATCTAATCTACTGACGTTTAGTAGCCCTGCTGATGCGAAGTTAAGTGAGTTTTTTCGTAATAACCGTGATCTAGGCACCAAAGAGCGTGCGTTTGTGGCAGAGAGTGTATATGGCGTATTGCGTCGTCTACGTTTCTTAAGCACAGTGACGGCTAACGATGAAAATGACCCGGATGATGCGCGTAAGTTGATTTTGGCTTGGTTGTTGCGGGTACAAGGCATGAGTATCCGTGAGCTAGAGCCTATGCTGAGTGAACAGCAAAAAGAATGGGCGCATCTGATTAAAGCAAAAGCTACGGATAATTTACCACTAGCGGTACAGGCTGATGTGCGCGACTGGCTGTGGGATAAGCTGGTAGCGCAATACGGCGAGGCTGAGGCCTTAACTATTGCGCGCAGCATGCATGAGCAAGCCACTTTGGATTTACGCGTGAATACCATTAAAGGCACGCGCGATGAAGTGATGGCAAAGTTTATTGCCGAAAATACTTCTGGCGAAACCAATGTGACGAAAACGCCTTATTCTCCGATTGGTATCCGTATGCCTAATCGTATGAATATTGGCCGTCACGTATTGTTTACTGAAGGCAAGATTGAGGTGCAGGATGAAGGTAGCCAGCTATTGGCGCATTTAGTTGCAGTCAAACGCGGCATGATGGTAGCCGACTTCTGCGCAGGCGCTGGTGGTAAAACCTTGGCGATGGGCGCACTGATGCGCAACACTGGCCGTTTGTATGCGTTTGATGTCTCAGAAAAGCGTTTACATAACTTAGGGCAGCGTTTAAAACGTTCTGGCCTAAGCAACCTGAATGCACAAGTAATTAGCAGCGAAACTGACCCTAAACTAAAACGTTTAAACGGGAAGTTTGACCGTGTGCTAGTGGACGCGCCATGTAGCGGTTTGGGCACCTTACGTCGCAATCCTGACCTTAAATGGCGCCAAACCCCGCAAGATGTGGCCGAACTCAATGTTAAACAAACCAATATTCTGGCGCGTGCAGCTAAGCTGAC
>Ga0208628_1000390_pt1 | contig 22858 bp, 22 predicted proteins | sample LakWasMet16_LOW5_2_FD_183864 | JGI IMG/M metagenome (GOLD analysis project Ga0208628, IMG submission 183864) | Freshwater sediment methanotrophic microbial communities from Lake Washington under simulated oxygen tension - Sediment Metagenome... | ecosystem: Environmental > Aquatic > Freshwater >... | reverse complement strand
GCGACGGCCGCAGCCGCCTGACGAGCCGTGCTCACGGGCCGGGCTCGGGGAGTCCCTTGGGCTCTTCCTCGTTGGCCTCGCTGACATCGTCGTGGATGGCCTCGCGAATGACCCGCTCGGTGAGGTCGGCGAGGTGCTTCTCCAGCTCCGCCGAGAGGGCGAGGTACTCGGGCCAGAGTGTCTTGTCGTGGAACTTGCGCGGCGCCAGGACGAGGGCTTCGCCGATCGCCAGCGACAAGGGTGGGAACGCCCGAATCGGATCGATCATCGCCGACGGGGCAGCCCGGAGCACTTCGATCGCCGGCGTCTCTCCGCGTTCGATCCCTTACCACGTTGTCGCGCGGATCTCCCCGGGGAGCATCGGAAGGGAGCGTCGGTGACCGACGCGGAGCGGGCGCGCTCAGACCGTCGTGGGGGCGTCCAGGTCGATGAGGTCGTGCATCGTGCCGATCGCGTCGCGCCGCGGGAGGTCGCCGGCGAGGAGCGCGAGACTGGCCTCGAAGAGGTACCCGATGCCCCTGGTGCCGGAGACGTCCCAGATCTCGGCCTCGATGGGGTGCAGCACGACGAGGCAGAGGTCGGGGTCGAACTCGCCCTCCGGGAAGTAGACCCGGGCCGCATGGCTCCAGGCGGCGTGGACGCGCTCGGGGTCGCGCACGACCTCGAGAACGCCGCGCAGCGACACGAACACCGACTTCCCCTGCGCGATGACGTGGCCTACGGGGTCCCTCTTCGCCTCGTGCACCTTCGCCGTGTCGGCGCCCGACAGGAAGCTGATCGTGCAGTCGTCGTCGAGCCGCGCCACGCTCATCGGCCGCGCGCGCACCGCCGACGACTCCCCCACGCCCTCGCTCGTGACGAGCATCACCGTCGAGAACTCCGCGAGCAGGTCGTGCACCCGCCTGATGTCGTCTTTCGGCGTGTCGACCTTCTCGGGAGTGGCGGTCGCCTCACGTCCGGAGGCGGCCTTGCGAGCACTGGGAGGCGACTTCGATGTCTTCATGATGGCCACCGAGATACACCTCGCGTGCCGCGTGCAGACGCGATCATTCCGCGGTCGTTGCTTCGCTGGCCCGCACCCTCCGCGCGCACACCTGTCACGGGTGGGGCGTTCTCCCTCAAGGCCGCTTCGCTGCGCTCGATCGTCCTATACGAAGGATCGGACGCTGGATGGTGCGGAGGATCACAGCGCCGAAGAGCTGGTCCGGGCGATCGAGCGCGGGGGCCATCGCGTCACGGCCAGCGTCGCGCACCGGCACGAGCTCGTGCGGGCTGTGCGCGGTCCCTGCGACCTCGTGGCGATCGCCGGCGGCGACGGCACCGTAGGCGCCCGCGCTCCTACGACCCGTCGCACCTGAACGCGCTTCTCGCCATGGAGGCGCTCTTCCAGCTCGCGCCCGCGGGCCCAGCGGGCGGATCTTGATGGTCGAGACGTCTCAGCGGGTCGGGGCCACCGGGCGCGGCGGGCAGAGACCCGCGCAGCGGCCCGACCCCAGCGCGCCAAACTGGTCGTCGCCCCAGCACCGCAGTGTGCCGTCGGTGAGGCGGGCGCAGGAGTGGAGTTCGCCGGACACGACCTGCACGACGCCGCCGAGCGCGACGACCGCGGCCGCCGTTCGCCGCGCGTCGAAGGACCCGTCGCCGAGGGTCCCCACGCGGTTGCGCCCCCAGCACTGCACCGCTCCGCCGCTCAGCAGCGCGCAGGCGTGACCGCTGCCAAGCGCCATCGAGGTGACGGTCGACAAGCCCGCCACGGCGACAGGTGCCGAACGGTCGATCTCGCTCCCGTCGCCGAGCTGACCGTCGGCGTTCGCGCCGAAGCAACGCGCGGCGCCGTCGGAGAGCCACGTGCACGTGCTGTTGCCCCTCGCCGTGACGCCCGCGACCCCGGACAGACCGGGCACGACCGCCGGTCGCAGGGCGGTGCTCGTTCCGCTGTTTCCGAGCTGGCCGTTCGCGTTCAGCCCCCAGCATCGGAGCGCCCCGTCGGTCGTTCGCGCGCAGACGTGCCCGGTACCGACCGCGGCCTGGGCGACGCCGCCGAGCCCTGGGACCGCCGTCGGGGTGACGTGCGTGCTCGACGTCCCATCGCCGACGTAGGCGCCTCCCCAGCAGCGCAACAGCCCGTCGTTGAGCCACGCGCAGGTGCCACGATCGCCCCCGGTGACGCCGACCGCCGTGGTGAGCCCGGAGACCAGCACCGGGGCGAGCGACTGGGTCATCGTGCCGTCGCCCAGCTCGCCGCGAACGTTGCGGCCCCAGCAGTTCACCCGGCCGTCCGCTCGCACCGCGCACGAGTGATCGTCTCCCATCCCTACGGACGCGGCGTTTACGGAGGGGACGAGCACCGGACGGCTCCGGTCGATCGTGGTCCCGTCGCCGATCGTGCCGGAGTAGTTGCGGCCCCAGCACCAGACGCCGCCGTCCGCGCGGCGCGCGCAGGTGTGCTCCGCCCCGGCTGCGACGTCGACGACGTCGGACAGCCCCGTGACCGGAATCGGGTACGGACGAACCGTAGGGACGCCGTCGCCGAGCTGGCCGTACTGGTTGTACCCCCAGCAACGGATCGTGCCGTCGTTGAGCACCGCGCAGCCGTGACCCCAGTGGTCGACGGAGGCGACCGAGACCAGGCCGGGGACCGGGGTGGGGACCAGCCGCGTGACGTCCGTGCCGTCCCCGAAACGCCCGGTGCCGCCGTAGCCCCAGCAGCGGACGGTGCCGTCCAGCAGACGCGCGCAGGTGTTCTCGTCTCCCGCGGTGATCTGCGCGACGTTCGAGAGCCCGGTCACGACCACCGGGGTCAGGCCCGAGCCGGTCGTCGTCCCGTTTCCCAGCTGGCCGTTGGTGTTGCTCCCCCAGCAGCGGACGGTGCCGTCCAGCAGGCGGTAGCAGATGTGGTAGTTGCCCACCGCGACCTCGGCGACGCCGGTCGGGTGGTTGATGGCCGGGAGCGAGTTCGAGCTCGGACCCTGGCACCGCACGGTGTTGTCCCCGAGCACCGCGCACAGGCCGCGCGCTCCCAGGGCGATCGAGGCGACGTCCGTGAACCCGACGACCGCCCCCGGGCGGCTCCCCGCGTTGGGGAAGCCCCAGCATTGCACCGTCCTGTCCGACAGACGCGCGCACGCGGACGTGGAGCCCACGACCACCTGGGCGGCGGTCGAGATGGTGCCGATCCGCACCGGGGACCACCGGTTCGACGTCGTTGCGTCGTTGATGATCTGGTAGCTGCCCCAGCACCACACCGTGCCGTCGGTCTTCCGCGCGCAGGACCCGTGCAGGCCCACGTCGACCTCGGCGACGTCCGTGAGCCCCGTCACCACGCCGGGCGCCGCGTGGGGGAGGTCGGTCCCGTCGCCCAGTCCGCCGCGCTCATTGCCGCCCCAGCAGCGCACCGTGCCGTCGCTCATCCGCGCGCACGAATGCGCGAGGCCGACCGCGACCGCGGTGGCTCCCGAGAGGCTGCACTGCCCCTCGACGCACGCCGCGCCCGCGCCGCACCCGCCAGTGCACGAGCGGTCGTACTCGGGGACGTCGAAGACGACGGGCCCCGCGTCGCTCCCGGCATCGGGAGCAACGGGAACGTCGGGAGCAACGGGAACATCGGGAGCAACGGGAACATCGGGAGCAACGGGAACATCGGGAGCAACGGGAACGTCGGGAGCAACGGGAACGTCGGGAGCAACGGGAACATCGGGAGCAACGGGAACATCGGGAGCAACGGGAACATCGGGAGCAACGGGAACATCGGGAGCAACGGGAACGTCGGGTACGTCCGCTCGCGGCGCGTCCGTGCCGACGTCGTTGTGGTCGGCCGGGGGAGCGTCGGTGGCGACGTCTGCGGTCGTCGAGCCGTCTACGTCCGCGGTGGCGTCGGAGCCGCCGTCACCTCCGTCCGTGACCATCGGCGTCGCGTCGGTCGGCGGGCCGACCGGGCCTGCGTCCTCGCTCAGCGTCCCGATCGGCGGAGGAACCACCACCGCGCTCACGCACATGCCGGTGGTCGGCTCGCAGCGCTGGGCGACGTTGCACGGAACCCCCGCGCACCGGGCGGCCAGGAGCAGGCGCAGGTCGAGGGTCGTCTCGGGCACGAACGCGACGATGGCGCGCTGCGCGACGACGGCCTCCTCGCGCGTGCAGCCCGTGGGGGCGGCGCAGCCGAGCGCCTCGACCCACACGGTGCCAGGGCTGCCCGGGTCGCCCGCCGGGTTGGGCAGCACCCCGATGGTGAGCGGGAGCGTCGAGCGCCCGGCGCCATCACCCAGGGCCGTCACCCTCCGGCTGCGGACCTCGCCGTCCTCGACGCCGCGTCGGACCTCGATCTGGAGCGACTGGATCTGCCGCCCGAAGCCCCAGGGCAGCTCGGAGTCGACGCGCGCCACGATCTCGGTGCGGGGGCGCGCGCAGCTCGTCACCACGCACGCCGCGAACACCAACGACCAGCGGTTCATCGGGTCGCACGCTATCGTCCGTCCGGCCGATCCGTCCAGGTCGGGGCCACGTGCGGGCTTCGCCGCGGAGGCCGACGTTGACCGCGGCGACCGCGGCTTGCGACGATCGCCCCGATGGAGACGCTGTCGCTCGAACCCGGGCAGATCATCGACCGGGAGTACAAGGTCGAGCGGCTCCTCTCCCAGGGCGGCGTGGGCGCCGTGTACGTGGTGGAGCACGTCACCACCGGCAAGCGTCGCGCGCCGCTGAGCTCTTGCTGAACTCCCCACCGGGCTCGCCGGGGGCTCCGCGCGACAGCGTGGAACACCGCGAACTTCGTACATTGGGCGATCTGGCAACTTGAGCGAATCCGTACCGACGACGGTGCCCCGTTCGTCCTTCTATCGACCATACCGCCACCCCGCCGCCACCCCGCCGCCACCCGCCGCCACCCCCATCGGACTGCGTTCTACGATGGGTCCCGCTGGCACGCGCCCCGCTCTGTGTTCGGGTCGTGGCGTCACCGTTCGATCAGTTTGCGAAGGACGTGCTCGATGCGACGCTCTCGTCGCACGGTCGCGTCGAGGCGGAGCTGGAGGTGCCCGCTCTCTCGTCGCAGCGTGCGGACGTCTTCTTCGATCCCGACCCCGCGCAGGTCGCGGCGCTGCTGCGCGCCGGACCGCTGGAGCGAATGGCCGCTCGGCGATGCTTCTTCGAGCCGTTCCATCAGGCACCGAGCGTCCCCGATGTGACGGCGTGCACGAGGAAGCTGCTCAACCACCAGCACGCCGGTCAGCTCTCGGGGCGGCCCGCGGCGGAGCGCTCGTGGCTGTTGTGCGGAGGCCGACCCGACGCGGCGCTGGGTGCGTTCGCGATGACGGCGATGCCCGACTGGCCGCGCGGCTACTACGGGATGTGCGACGCGCTGCCGCTGGCGGTGGTGGTGCTCTCGGAGCTGGCGGTGACGACCGAGACATTGCCCCTTCGATTGATGGGCGCGGGCAGCACGCTGCGAGGTGCCCTGGCAGAGATGGAGCGCCTGGGTCCGGGGCCGCTGCGCGACGCGCTGCTGAGGCCGGTGGTACAACTCATCGCGGCGCAGAGGCGTCGAAGAGACGAGTCGTCGACGGAGCTGAGTCCGGAGGAGGAAGACCTGATGCGGAGCTTGCCGTTGGTTGAGGAGATGGAGCGCCAGTGGCTTGCCCAGGGCGTTGCTCAGGGCGTTGCTCAGGGCGTTGCTCAGGGGCAATGGACGACGCTGGCGCGGGTCGTCGAGCGCCGTCTCCGTCGGAAGCTCACCCCGCTAGAGACCGAGGCCCTCCGATCGCGTCTGGAACGCGACGGCGACCGCGTGCTGGACGATGTCGTAGACCTCGACACCTCCGCGCTCGTTGCGTGGCTCGCACACAACCCAGGCTGACCACCGCAGCCGAGACGATCCGCCTGCAGCTACTCTCCCTCGGATGCACGTGGACATCATCCAGGCGCAGCGTGAGACCGTCGGCGTCGGCAAGCATGTCACCGCGACGGGCTGCGGCGCGGGGAGGAACTCGGACGCGGCGGCTTCACCTACCCGTCCTGATAGCGCCACAGCATGCGCGGCCATCGCGCGCGCAGCTCGGCCATCGCGGCGTCGTTCTTCTCGAGCGGCGTGTCCTCCACGTAGACGCGGACGAGCTTCGGGCAGACGTCGATGATCGCGGGATCGAGCGACTCAAGCGGACTGTCGCTGAGCCGCAGCACCTCGAGCGCGGGGAAGCCCGCAAGCTCGTCCTTCGTCACCCGGCGCAGCGCCTTGCTGCGCACCGTCAGCTGCCTGAGCTTCGGCAGCGAGAGGCCGCGCAGGGCGCTGGCATCGAGCGCGTCTTCGTGCAGCCAGAGGCTCTCGATGTTCGGGAAGCGCGAGAAGCTCGCGGGCAACCTCTGCAGTCCGCAGTCATACAGGCCCACGGACAAGATCGACGCGGCGCGCTGATTCGCGGCGAGGATCGGCGCGATGTCGACGCGCGGGGAGGTGATCGTGATGTTCGCAGACACCGCCACCTGCTCGATGAGCGCGGCCGAGATCTCGCGTCGCAGCGCCATCGCCGCCGCGACCTCGCCCGCGGCGTCCGCTGCATCGACGATCGGCGCCGCTGACAGCAGCGTGCGATCGCCAGCTCCGACCGCCGCGAACGCGGTGCGCAGCGCTCGCCAGATCGCAACCCTGGTCGCGAACGTCGCGGTCGCCGAGCTGAGCGTGACGTTCGCGTGCGTGATGATCGGCGCGGGGTCGCTGGCGTCCAACATCGACTGCGACGTCGTGAACACGACGCGGACGTCGCCGCGCTCGCCCGTCATCGTGATCGGCCGCGCGTAGAAGTCGCGCGGATTGCCGGCGAGCTCGCCGATCTGCACGGCTACCGGCGCGTCGACGACGGAGTTGAGCACCTGCTCGCACGTCGCGAGCGTCAGGGACACCGGATGATGAAAGACGAGGCGCCAGTCGGCCATTGGCTGCGACGACCATGATGTACCCCAAACGCAAGGCAGGACACCGCCGCTCGCCGAAGCGTCGACGCGGGCCACCGGGTCGGCCGCCGCGAGCGTCGAGAGCGCGACGAGGACGCTCAGGCGACGGAGCACACCCCCCGCGGCGACGTAGCATCATCGCCCCATGACCCGCGCAAAGAAGGCCCCGAAGGCGATCGTTCACCCGCCCTACGACCCGGCGGACATGCCGCGATTGCTGGCCGCGACCCGGGACGTCATCGACCACCCCGGGCCCACCGATGGCGCGTGGTGGTTTGGCGTGTTGTGCTGGGGCGAGCTGCTGATCCCCGGCTGGACGAGCGACAACGCCTACTCGACCGCGGAGGTCGAGGTGCACGGCGACACCCTCTGCGTAGGCATCGTGCTGAAGGGCGCCTGGATGGTGGTGGAGATCGACCGCCCCGTCGGCTTCGACCCGCGGCGGGTGACGCTCCTGGACGCCGCCGAGGTGCGCCGCTACTGGCCGGGCCGCTGGCAGCCCGACCGGCGCTGGGCCAGCGCGGAGGTCACGGTGTTTCATCGCAAGCCGGGCTTCGCGCGGGCGATCTGATCCGCCCCGGCGGGAGTGCGCTGGCGACGCCCGACATGGCGCTGGCGACGGCTCTCGAGCTCCTGCTGGCGCCCGACTTTGACAGATGGCCCGGAGTACCAGATCTGTCCGGAGTCAGGTCGGACCCGCGCGGTTGATGTCTCGTGCGGATGTCACCTACCCTTGGCCGGGGGCGGCAAGGCGTCCCGTCGGGGTCGGCGTACGGTCGTGGCTCGACGGGCTCCTGTTGGCTCCACAGGAGACTCCCATGATGCACCGTCTGCTCCTCGTTCTCGCCGTCGCGTTGTCGTTGCCCCTCGAGGCGTCCGCCCAGCGCGTCGTCGTGCGCACCGGCCGCCGCACCCGCGTGACCACCGTCGTCGCCCCCGCCGGCGGCACGGCCGTCGTCGTCAACCCGCCCGGGCGGGGCAACACCACCGTCGTGCGAACCGGCCGTCGGGGCAACACCGTGGTCAACACCCCGGGTCCCGGTCGCGTGGTCATCCGTCACTGATTCACGCGGACCGAGACTTCGTCCCGTGGGGATGAGGGTCGTGCGGCGCCCTCCCCAAGGGGTATCACCGACCGATGAAGCCCTCCGCGCTGCTCGTCGCGCTCGCCGTCGCCTGCAGCGCACCGCACCCGCCGCCCCGCGCGACCCCCCCGGCCGCCGCACCCGCCGCACCTGCCGCCGCCGTGGTCGACGCCGCCGCGCCCGACCCCGCGGCCCTCGACCGCGCCCTCTGCGCTGCCGCGGGCGCGCCGGTCGCGTCCCTCGGGCGCCCCGCGCTCGTCACGCCGCCGGAGCCCCGGTGCGACGACGACGTCAACCCCTTCTGCGACACCGTCGACCGCGCGCCCCCGGGCAGCGACGCCTGCTTCGTCGCCAACGATCACATCGCCCTGGCCGAGCGCAGCATCCGCGCCGCCCCCGTCACCGCCCCGCCCGCCGCGCCTGCCCCCTGGGACCACGCCACCGCGCCGCGCTTCGCCGCGCTCGTCGACGCCCACCTGCACCTGAGCGCCGGGGAGTCCGCCGCGCTGCGCGCCCACGGCTTCGTCGCCCTCGATCGCTACGCGCACGACTCCTACGCGACCGCCTTCCACGAGATCTTCCGCCAGCAGCTCCCGGTCTTCATCGGCGTCGACGCGATCCTCCACGCGATCTTCCGCGGCCACGGCGCGATGCTCATGAGCATCGAGTCCGACGCGCTCGCGCCCGCCCTCGTGCGCACCCTCACCGCGCTGCGCCGCACGCTCGCAGCCCGGCGCGCGCAGCTCCCACCCGCGGCCGTCGCCGACCTCGACGTGTACCTCACGGTCGCGCACCGCCTGCTGCACCCCGACTCCGACGACGGCGCGGCCCTCCTCGCGGAGAGTGGCCCCACCGTCGACGCCGTGCTCGCGGCGGAGGGCGCCCGTTCGCTCGCCGAGGTCGAGCTCTTCGGGCGGCGTCGCATGGTGGACTTCTCGCAGTTCACGCCGCGCGGCCACTACGCCAGCGGGCCGATGGACTTCGCCCACGACGCCGTCGACATCGAGAACTACTTCCGCGCGATGACCTGGCTCTCGCGGCTGGAGTTCAACCTCGTCTCGCGCGACTGCCGCAGCTCGCAGCCCGGCGCCGCGCCCGACCCCGCCGAGACGCCGCGCGAGGCCGTCACCGCGCTCGCGCTCGCCGAGCTCGCCGAGGCCAGCGGGTCGCTCCCCGCGCTCGCCCGCTTCGAGCAGACCTACGCCACCTTCGCGGGCCGCCGCGAGGACGCCTCGCTCCCGCAGCTCCTCGCGCTCGGCCGCCGCGCCGGCGTCCACGCCCGCGACCCCGACGCCTTCGCGCGCCTGCGCGCCGCGATCGGCGAGGGCTTCGTGCGCACCGCCCGGCTGCACTTCATGCCCGAGGGCGTGACCCGGCTGCCGGTCATCGCGACCCTGTTCGGCGCGCGCACCGTGCCCGACGTCGAGCCGCTGGAGGCCCTCGTGCACGACCGCGTACCCGAGCGCACCGCCCTGGGCTTCGCCGACGTGGGCTACCTGCTCGGCCACGACCGCGCCCGCGCCTACCTCGCCGACGACCTCGCCCGCCACCCGACGCTGGGCCCGCAGCTCGCCGCCGGCCGCGCCCGGCTGCGCGCCAGCGCCGCCCGCGGCGACGACCTCTACCGCCGCTGGCTCACGGCGGTGCTCGCACTCGCCGCCCCGAGCACCGGCGCCGCCCCGTCGTTCATGCGCACCACCGCATGGGCCGACGCGCGGCTCAACAGCGCCCTCGTCGGCTACGCGCAGATCCGGCACAACTACGTCCTGCTCGCGGGGCAGGGCTATGACACCTACGGCTGCGAGATCCCCGACGGCTACGTCGAGCCGGCGGTGGAGGTCTACGACGCGCTCGTGGCCTTTGCGCGCCGCGCCCGCGCGGTCGACCCGGCGCACGCGGCGTACTTCGCCCGCGTCGAGGGGGTGCTCGCGACCCTGCGCACGATCGCCGCGACCGAGCGCGCCGGCCGGCCGCTCAGCGCCGCGCAGCGCCGGTGGCTCGGGATGGTGTCGGAGTACATCCCGGCCGGCGGCTACGGCGGCTCGTCGGGCGCGCCGCCCAGATACACGGGCTGGTATTTCGACCTCTTCCCCGACCGCGAGATCGGCGCGCAGCGGTCCGCCGCCTTCGTGGCCGACTACTTCACGCTCACCAACGCGGGCGCCGTGCGCTACCTCGGCGCCGAGACGCCCCGTCTCGCGGTCTTCATCGTCGACGCGGGCGGCCCGAGCCGCCTCATGGTGGGCCCGGTCGCGCGCGGCTTCGAGGCCAGCTCCCCGATCGACCACCGCCTCGACGACGACCACGCGCTGCGCGCGCCGGGCCGCGCCGGGCCGTGGCGCCGCTCGTATATGATCGACGACGACCGCCCGCGCCTCGCCGTGCGGCGGGTCGAGTGCGGCGACGACGGCGTGCTGCGCTATGCGATCGCGGATGGTCCGGCCGGGGCGGAGGTGACGCTGACGCTGCTCGACCACCACGGCGACGCGCTGAGCGCCCCCGCGCGGGCGACGATCGCGGGCGCGACGGCGGTGTCCTTCGCGCCGACGGCACCCAACGCGCCGGAGGCCGTGCACGTCGCGCTGCGCACCGTCGAGGGCCGCCGCTACGACTGGACGACCTCGGTGTACGGCACCGCGGAGGAGAGCGCGGACGCGCCCGACGAGTGACGGCCAGGCCGGCGTCCCGGGAACCTCGCGAGAGCGGGTACTACGGGCAATGGGTCATTCGTAGACCCGAGCGATCTCTTGCCACAGCCGTCCCGCGTCGGACTACCTAATCCCCCCTCAGGAGCCTGATGGTGGACCTCATCTCGGGGAGCGACCGCGACGCCAGCCCAATGCGCCTCACCGTCGCGAAGCGACGGGGCTACCGCAGCGCCAGCTCAATGCGTTCTGGCGCTCCTACCCACGAGTCCGAGCGCGGTTGAACCCGGTCGGGTGGAGCCGCCGACTCCACGAACTCGCATTGAGCTGGCGTCGCGGTAGCCCCGTCGCTTCGCGACGGTGAGGCGCATTGGGCTGGCGCCGCGGTCGCTCCCCGAGATGAGGTCAACCATCAGCTCAGGAGCGGGCGAGCTCAGCGCCGGCCGGCGCGGCGCAGCGCGTCGAGCACCTGCGAGGGGCGGTCGGACTGCACGATGTCCGCGCCCTCGTTGTAGGCGTTGAGGTAGAGCGAGGTGTCGCCGCGGATGGCCGCGACGGCGTCCTCGCCGAAGATGTCCGTCTCGACGCGAGAGCCCCGCGCGTGGACGATGGGCGCCCCCGCCCGCACGTCGGCGCGTCGCAGCTCCACGATGGCAGGGACCACCGGGGCGAGCATGTCGAGCTGCTGGGTGATGGCCGCGACGGTGTCGGGGCGGATGTGCGCCCGGATGCGGGGCTCCATCGCGAGGGCGCGGCGCACCTTGTCGATGCTGCTGGTGCTGAACACCACCGAGTCGACCGCGTCGGCCTCGCGGATCGCCTGCACCAGCAGGTCGATCCGGTCGGTCTTGTTGGCGTCGATGACCACGATCACCCGGCCGCGGCAGGTCTCCAGGATCTCCCTCAGCGTAGGCACCCGCTCGCAGGAGAAGTCCCCGGCGAGGCCGTCGGCGCGGATGTGCAGCGCGCGCACCTGCGCGAAGGTCATCTGGTCGACGGCGCCCGTCCCGTCGGTGGTGCGGTCGACGGTGTCGTCGTGGATGTTGACCAGCACGCCGTCCATGGTGGGCCTCGGGTCGGTCTCGACGTACTCGATGCCGAGCGCGATGCCCGCCCGGTAGGCCGAGAGGGTGTCCTCCGGGGCGATGAAGCCGAAGGAGCCCCCCGCGCCGCGGTGGCCCATCACCTGAGGCGTGCGGCAGGTGGGGTCGGTGCCGCACGCGAAGGGCACGGTGGAGGCGCGGGCGGGGATCATCGAGCGGGCGCGGCAGTCGAAGAGCGCAGGGTCGACGGGCGACGAGGCGCGCGCATCGGGCGGATCGACGGAGGCGGCGACATCGGACGCATCGGACGCATCGGACGCGGAGGCGTCGACGGCCGCGGGCGAAGGGTCGGAGCAGCCGACGAGGGTGAGGAGGAGGGCGAGCGGCGCGAGGCGGTGCGAGAGGGCCATCGGTGGGTGCGCGGAGGATCGCACGAGGGCGCCGCGCGAGCTCAGTGCACCGCGATGAGGTCGACGACGAAGATCAGCGTCTCGTTGGGGCCGATGGCGCCCCCGGCGCCCCGCTCGCCGTAGCCCAGCGACGGCGGGATCACCAGCTCGCGACGGCCGCCCACGCGCATCCCTGCGACGCCCTGGTCCCAGCCAGCGATGACCATCCGGCGGCCGAGGTTGAAGCGGAAGGGGCTCCCGCGGTTCCATGAGGCGTCGAACTCGCGGCCCGTGGACCACGCGACGCCGACGTACTGCACCTCCACCTCCCTGCCCGCGACCGCCACCGCGCCGGTGCCCACGCGCAGGTCACGGGTGCGGAGCGCGGTGGGTCGCGGGCCGCGCGGCACCGTGACCGTCGGACGGGACAGCCCCGGGTCGGCCCCCGCGGGGAGGCCGAGCGAGAGGAGCGAGATCAGACCGAAGAGAAAATGACGCTTTCGCATGGTGCGAGTCTCTTACCACCCCGCGGTGCGAGGCGGCGCGGCGGCAGCGAGCGCGAGCGTCCTCGGCTGACCAGCGGGGCACCCTTCCGCTCTCACCCCGTCAGCTCGGCCCAGCGACGCCCCGTGTCGGCCTCGAGCTGCGCCATGTCGACGCCGAGCTCCCTCGCCACCTCGACCTCGCGCCGAAACGACGTGCCCATCGGCGTCGGGTCGTCGCTGCCCAGCACGCAGCGCACCTGCGCTCGCTGCAGCGCCTTCAGCGGCGTCGCTCCCCCGTGCGCGGCCTCGAGCGCCCGAAGCGCCGTCGGGATGAGCAGCCGGTTGCTCGTCGGGCACACCTCCAGGGTGACGCCCTCCCTCGCGAGGCGCTCCAGCGTGGCGGGGCTCTGCAGCGAGTGAACGCCGTGGCCGATGCCGCGCGGCGAGAGCGCCAGCGTGCGGTCGACGGAGGCGTGGTCCGCGAACTCTCCGGCGTGGATGGTGAGGTCCGGCAGGTCGCGGCGCAGCGTCGCCAGCACGTCGAGCAGCCCTGGCGGCAGCGGCTCGGTGTCCGCGCCGATCACGATGCCCAGCACGTCGAGGCCCACGAGCGCCGCGGCGTGCTCTCGCGCCATCGCCGCGAGGGCGCGGTAGTGGGCTTCGCTCTCGAAGGTGCGAGACAGCCCGAGGCGAACCAGCATCGGCTTGCCCGTCTCCCGGGAGGCCTCGTCGCGCGCCGAGAGCACCGCCTGCAGCACGGGCCGCGCGTAGCGCTCGGCGAACTCCACCGGCGCCACGTCTCTCCACACCCGGCCCTGGTGCTCGATGAGGGTGCGCGCCATCGAGAAGAGCGAGAGCCGCATCTCGAAGCCGTCGGTGTCGTCCGCCGCCTCGCGGAAGGCCTTGCCCGCCAGCGCGCCGATGGCCTCGACGCTCACGTACGCCGCGCGGGCCTTCACGATGCACTGGTAGAACACCGCCGCGTCGTCCGAGGGCGACTGCATCGTGAGCTGCCGCGCCAGCACCTCCGGCGCGACGGGTTGAGCCGTCGCGGCGTCGAAGAAGAGCGGGTTGCGGATGTCGAAGGCGAGGGCGACGTCGAGGAGGGCGCGAGGGCTGTGCGACCCTTCGAGGTGACGGTGGAGGTCGAGCAACATGGAGGCCCCCTCTACGACACCGCGGAGAAAAGTGGTGGGCAGAGTGGAGCCCTCGCGGCGCGGCCCAACCTCATCCCCCGTCAGGCCGCCGCGCTACGGCTGCAGCAGCCGCTCCCAGCGCCCGGCGTTCTCGACGCAGGCGATGGGGGCGCCGTGCGCTCCCTCGCCGCACACCACGGCGTCCGCGATGCGCGCGGCGGGGGCCATGCGGAGGCTCTCCCAGGCCGCGGGGTAGCCGGGGCAGATCGCGTCGCCCTGCGCACCGAGCCCGAAGAAGCGCGTGGCGGGGTCTGTCGCGTAGGAGCCGTCGTTGACGAGCCACTGCGCGGCGGCCCCGCGGCTGCTGTCGCACGGAGACGCCAGGGCGATCACCCTCGCGAGGGCGTGTCGTCTCCCGAGAAGCGCCGCGTGCCCGCCCCCCTGCGAGTGCCCCGAGGCCATCACGCGCTCCCAACGCACCGCGCGCATGGGCGTCGCGAGCATCGTGGCGTCGAAGAAGGCATCCCAGCCCCCGGAGGGATCGCGCCGCGCGAGGGCGACGAGGGCGGCGAGGAGGCGCGCGTACACCCCCTCGTGGCGCTCGATGCCACGGAGGCTCGCGGCGGCCCCGTCCTGGTACTCGCCCGTGAGCACGGTGGTGCGCGTCTGGAGGAAGCACGCGTCCCGGTCGGCCGCGGTGGCGCAGAGGACCCCGATCGCTTCATCCGAGCGGTAGCTCACCGCGAGCACGTGGAGCCCCTGCGCCCGCGCGACGCTGTAGAAGCTGGTGGAGGCGGAGGCGACGCCGCCGCGGGGCGATCCGCCGCTGCCGTTGAAGAAGAGCAGGAGCTGGCCGCGCGCGGCGCTCGCCGGGCGCAGCGCGTACTGGTCCTCGGCGGCGTTCGCGCCCGCCGCGGGGAGCCCAGACTCCGAGGGAGTGAGCACGAAGCAGTGGTCCCCCTCGACGGCGCCGCGACCGGCGGTCGGGCAGCGCCGCAGCAGGGCGGCAGGCACGTCGCTCGCGGGAACATCGCTCGCGGGCACGTCGCTCGCGGGCACGTCGACGACGTCGGGCGTGGAGGCGTCCACCGGGGCGCCGCCGTCGCTGCACGCGGTCAGGGCACAGAGAGAGAGAGCGCCGAGCGAGGCAAGCCATGGGGAAGGGGTGCGTGGCATCCGCGCGAGCATATATGACCATCTGGCCGATTCCCCTGATGGGGAGACCGTGGCCATCATCGAGAGCAGGGAGAGCGGGCCGATGCCCGTCCGAAGCAAAGAAGGAGAGCACCCATGATGACCATCCGACGCGCCGAAGAGCGCGGCCACGCCGACCACGGCTGGCTCAACAGCTTCCACACCTTCTCGTTCGCCGACTACCACGACCCGGCGCACATGGGCTTCCGCTCGCTGCGGGTGATCAACGAAGACCGGGTGCAGCCCACGAAGGGCTTCGGCACGCACCGCCACCAGAACATGGAGATCGTCTCCTACGTGCTGGAGGGCGGGCTCCAGCACCGCGACTCGATGGGCACCGGGTCCGTGATCCGCCCCGGGGACGTGCAGCGCATGAGCGCGGGCACCGGCGTCGCGCACAGCGAGTTCAACGCCTCGTCGACGGAGCTGGTGCACTTCCTCCAGATCTGGCTGCTCCCCTCTCGGCCGGGCATCGCGCCGGGCTACGAGCAGAAGACCTTCTCCCGCGAGGAGAAGGACGGCCGCCTCCGGCTCGTCGCCTCGCCCGACGGGGGCGGAGGGAGCGTGACGATCCACACCGACGCGCGGCTGTACGCGGGGCTCTTCGAGAGCGGTCAGGGCGCGAGGCACGAGCTGGCGCCGGGGCGGCACGCGTGGGTGCACGTCGCCCGCGGCCGGGCGCGGGTCAACGGGCAGGAGCTCGGAGCTGGCGACGCGGCGGCGCTCTCGGACGAAGGGTCCGTGAGCATCGATGGGGTCGACGGCGCCGAGGTGCTGGTCTTCGATCTGGCCTGAAGGGCGCGGCGCCCCATCGAGCGCGTTGCCTGCGGTCGTCGATGCGGGCTACGACGGGGGTCGGAGGATCACCGCCATGGAGCGAGACGACGACCGACCCTGGAGCCGAACGGCCCCGTCCCAGCGCTGGGACTACATCGTGATCGGCTCGGGGATGGGGGGCATGACGACCGCGGCGATCCTGGCGAAGCTGGGCAAGCGGGTGCTGGTGCTGGAGCGGCACTACGTCCCCGGCGGGTTCACGCACTCGTTCAAGCGCAAGCGCTGGCACTGGGACGTCGGGGTGCACGCCATCGGCGAGGTCACCGAGAAGGCGCTGCTCGGGCGCATCCTGGGCGACCTCACCGGCGGTCGCTTGAAGTGGGCCTCGCTGGGGGCGGAGTACGAGCACTTCCACTACCCCGACGGCTTCGACATCTCCTTTCCCGACAACCGCAGGCAGTACAAGGAGAACCTCTACGAGGCCTTCCCCGACGAGCGGGAGGCCATCGACCGGTACTTCTCCGAGGTGCGCCACGCGGTCTCGGCCATGTGGGGCTACTACGCCTCGCGGGTGCTGCCCGAGGGCCTCGCCACGGCCCTGTCGCCGCTCACGCTGAGAGCGTCCTCGCGCTACACCGACCGCACGCTTCGATCGGTGCTCGACGAGATCACCACCAACCCGCGGCTCAAGGTCGTGCTCGCCGGGCAGTGGGGCTACTACGGATCGCCGCCCAGCCAGGGGTCCTTCGCCATCCACGCGTCGGTGGTGCACCACTTCCTCCACGGGGCGTACTACCCGGTGGGAGGCGCTGGGAACATCGCCCGCACGATGCTGCGCACGGTCGCCGACGCCGGCGGCTGGACGCGCATCCGCGCCGAGGTCGACCACATCCTCATCGAGGACGGCGCCGCGGTGGGGGTGCGCATGAAGGACGGCGAGGAGATCCGCGCCGGCCGGGTGGTGAGCGCCGCCAACGCGAGGGTGACGGTGTCGCAGCTCGTCCCCCCCGAGGCGAGGCCGAGCGAGTGGGCCGCCGCGGTGAACTCCATGCCCCCGTCGCCCGCGCACGTGTGCCTCTACATGGGCTTCGAGGGCGACATCACCAAGGCCGGCGCGGGGGCGGCCAACCAGTGGTTCTGGGAGACCTGGGACACGGAGCTCACGGCCTGGGACTTCACCGCCTCCGACGCCCTGCCGCCGCTGCTCTACACCTCGTACCCGTCGCTGAAGGACCCGTCGCACGACCCCGGCCCCTCGATGCTTCACACGGGCGAGATCGTCACCTTCGTGCCCTACGAGGCCTTCGCGAAGTGGCGAGGCAGCGCGTGGATGAAGCGCGGCCCCGAGTACGAGGCCCTCAAGGCCGACCTCAAGGCCAGGATGCTCAAGCTCTTCTTCAAGCATCGCCCGGGGCTCGAGCCGATGCTGCGCCACGCCGAGCTCTCGACGCCGCTGACCACCGAGCACTTCGCCAACCCCGCCGCGGGGGCGATCTACGGGGTCGTCTCGACGCCCGACCGCTACCGCAACCCCTGGCTGCGCCCGCGAACGCCCATCCGCAACCTGTTCCTGTCGGGCTGTGATGTGGGGTCGGCGGGAGTGATGGGGGCCTTCGCGGGCGGCCTGCTCAGCGCCGTGGCGGCCGAGCCCACGGCGGCGCTGCGGTACCTGCGCCCGCTGGCGATGCCCTCGCGGCACTGACATCGCGCGGAGCTCATGCCGACGGGAGGGAAAGAGCCCTCCTCGGAGCGACGCGCGAACCCACGCGCCGGAGCGCTGGCTCCCACGGGGTGATCCCCGAAGGAGACATCGTCATGAAGGCCTACCTCATCCCCATGGTCGTCGCGCTCGGCGCATCGCTCTCCGCCTGCGGCGACGCGGGCAACGACGGCAACGGCGGCAGCCGCTACGACGCCGCGGCCTACGACGCCGCGGCCTACGACGCCGCGACCGCCGACGGGAGCGCGCGCTTCGCCGACGAGGCCGCGCTGATGCGTTGGCTCCGCGAGGAGGAGAAGCTCGCGCACGACGTGTACGTCGCGCTGCAGGGGCGCAGCATGGTCTTCAGCAACATCGCCGCGAGCGAGCAGACGCACACCGAGGCCGTGAAGACGCTCCTCGATCGCTACGGCATCGCCGACCCCAGCGCGGGCAGAGCCGCGGGGAACTTCGCCGATCCGACGCTGCAGTCGCTCCACGACGCGCTCGTGGCGAGGGGCAGCGCGTCGACCGTGGCGGCGCTCCAGGTGGGCGCCGAGATCGAGGAGCTCGACATCGCCGACCTCCGCGAGATGCGGGGCGTCGCGACGAGCGCCGACGTCCGGGCGACGCTCGACACCTTGGAGCGAGGGTCGAGAAACCACCTTCGCTCGTTCTGGAGGCAGCTCCAGATGGCGGGCGCGAGCTACACGCCGCAGCACCTCGACGCGGCGGAGTTCAGGGCGATCGCGGAGAGCGCGGCGGAGACGGGGCGCTGAGCCGCTCTAACGGCTGCCGATCCAGGGGCCGCCGGAGGTGTTCGAGTCCACCGTGCGCCCCCAGGTCCCGGCGAAGCGCCGCCCGTCGGGCGAGAACTCCAGCCGAAACCCTCCCGACGACGACGCGTCGGTCCACCGTCCGATCATCAGGCGGCCGTTGACGCGGCCCGCCATCGCGCCGGGCATCGAGGCGCTGCTCCCGTAGACGCCCACCACCGTGGCCCCGTACTGCGTCAGCCGCAGCGTCGAGGTGCCGCCCGCGAAGACCGAGTTCCACTCCCCCGACACGTCGACGATCGGGTGCTGCGCCTCGGCCGGACGCGCCCCGGTCACCACCCCCGTCACCAGCACCACCGCCAGCGCTCGCAGGATCATTCTTCGTTCCATCGTGATTGCCTCCGGTCGCGAGGGTAGAGCAGCGCCTCCTCGTCTGCACCTGCTCGGGGCAGTTCGCTGGATCGCGCTCTCCCTGGCGCGCCCGCCCCGCCGGTGGTGACATCCACGCCCACCCATGAGCGCCTTGCCGAAGCTTCCGCCGCCCTGTCGCAACCACCCTCGCCGCGACTCCGTCGTGCGCTGCGCCGGGTGCAGCCGCACCCTCTGCGACGAGTGCTACCGCTTTCGCGTCGACGCGCAGCCGATGTGCGCGCGGTGCGCCTACGAGCACTCCACCCGGGCGGCGCGCCGCGTGTCGCTGGCGGTGTCGTTCCTCTTCATCACCGGGGGAGCGGGACTCTTCGCCGAGCGTCGCTTCGGCGTCTGGGAGTCGTCCCCCATCGAGGTCGTCGTCGGGGTGGTGGCCGCGCTGGGCATCGCCGCCGCCATCGCGCTCTCGGGCCGCAGCGCGCGGGTCGTCGTCGAGCACCGCGACCCCGACGAGCCCATCGCCGAGCCCGTCCCAGAGCGCGCCGGGTCGATCTACCGGGCGAGCGCGCGGCAGGTGCTGATGGCCGCCGCGCCGCGGGTGTCGGCCCGCGCCACGGCGCTGGTGATGCTGGCCGCCTTCGCCGGGTCGGCCGTGATGCTCCCCGCCTCGGTGCGCCTCCCCCGCTGGATCGAGACCGAGCTGGTGCTCTCGCTCTGGTGGATCATCGTCGTGGCCGCGCTGGCCACCCTGCTCTACCGCGGCTTTCGCCTCCGCGACGACTACGTCTACTTCACCCCCTGGAACCGTCCTGCCGCCGTGAAGGGCGACGACCCCGCGCCCGCCAAGAGCGGCTGCAGCGGGTGGGCCGACGGCCTCGGAGGCTGCGGCGCCGACGGCGAGGGCCTGCTCGCCATGCTGGCGCTGGCGATCGTGCTGAGCCTGGCGCTCGGCGCGGCGTGGGTGCTGGTCGAGCTCGCGCTGCCGCTGGTGTTCTTCCTGATGTACTGGCTCTTCATGAGGGCGATCGGGCGCGTCGCCAACGACCGCCACGGGTGCGAGGGCTCGCTGGCGCGGTCGCTGGGCTGGGGCGTCGGGTGGGCGACGGTCTACGTGGCGCCGATCGCGCTGGCCACCTGGGCGCTGCACGCGCTGCATCGCTGAGCGAGCTCCTCGTCAGCCGCGGTCCTTCGTGGGGTGTCTCTCGTGCTGCGCGACGAAGGCCTCGACCACGGCGGCGATCGCCGACACCCACTCGGGCGATCCCCTGGCCGCGACCTCCAGCTCCGGTCCCACCCAGGCGATCTCGGAGATGGACACCCGCAGCCTCCCCCCGGACGCTCCCTCCACGGAGAGCGTCTGCTCGTCGCTCGCTCCGCCCGCGTAGGGGTCCACCGTGAGGGAGCGCCGCTCGATGGAGATGGCCACCTCGCCGAGCTGGCGAGAGAGCCGCAGCGGCCGAGAGAAGGCCTCCTCCGTGGGGAGCTCGAAGCCCCCGAGGCCCAGCGCGTCGAGCAGCGCGCGGGCGAGCGGCAGCAGCGACGGAGCGCCCTCCAGCGGCGTGGTCGTGGACAGCGACGAGGTGCCCGGCTGCGCCATCAGCTCACCATCCGGTGATATCGTCTCGCGCCACGAAGCCCAATGGCCACCAGGAAAGCAGCCCCCGCCCCGGGCGCCGAGCGCGTCCACTCCAAGTCCTTCAACGGCTCCAAGCGCGGCACCGTACTCCGCCGATGGACCGCTCCGAAGCCCGACAGCTTCTTCGGCGCGGACTTCGCGCTGGTGGAGTTCGACCACCACCCGGAGCCCATCTGGTCGTCGTCGCAGTGGCTCAAGAAGCCCACCAAGGCCGACCTCTACGAGCGCTGGCGCGCCTCCGCCCTCCCCTCGGTGGAGGCGCTGGTGGCCGGGAGCACCGAGGACGTCCTGCGCGCCTGCGCTCGCATCTCCTGCGGGCAGCGCTCCCACCACGACGGCGCCGTGCGCTGGGTCGGGCTCGTCCGTCACCTCCCGCTGGAGCTCGGCACCGCGGTGCTGCTCGGGCTCTACGAGCGGCTGCGAGCCGACCCGGAGACGGAGGGCTTCGACCAGCCCGCGGCCTTCGATGGGAGCGAGTACAACAAGTCGGAGTTCAAGTACGGCCCCAACGTGCGAGGCGACGACGTCACCACGATGCTGTACAGCGGGCTCACCCGCTACTGGAGCTACGCGGTCGGGGGCGCGCCCACCACCGTCGCCGAGGCGCTCCCGGCGGCGCTGAGAGAGCGAGCGCTGCGGGCCTTGGAGGGCACCTGGGAGGACGGCCGCGAGTACCTCCACCAGCGGCTCACCCGGCCGACCCTCGCGCAGGCCTTCCGGGGCGTCGGGCGCGACTCCAACGCCCGCGTCGGGCTCGATCAGGAGTTCGCGATGGTCAACGGGACAGGGTACTGACCCGGAGGTAGCGGCCCGTCACGAACGCTCCCGCCGTCCGAGCGCGCATCGGGCTCTTGGACCCGGCCATTCTTTTGGTAGGGTCTCGCGCATGAGCAACCCCACCGCCTTCCTGGAAACCTCTCTCGGCAACATCAAGGTCGAGCTCTTCGTCGACCAGATGCCCATCACCGCAGGCAACTTCGTGAAGCTCGCGAAGTCAGGCTTCTACGATGGGCTCCACTTCCACCGCGTCATCAACAACTTCATGCTCCAGTTCGGGTGTCCGCACAGCAAGGACCCGAACAGCGGGCGCGCGGGCACCGGCGACGGCCCCGACGGCACCATCAAGGACGAGTTCGCGGCGCGCCTCTCCAACGAGCCCGGAACGCTCTCGATGGCGAACACCGGCGCGCCCAACAGCGGGTCGAGCCAGTTCTTCATCAACACGGTGCACAACTCCTTCCTCGACTGGTTCTCGCCCGGCGCGTCGAAGCACCCGGTCTTCGGCAAGGTGCTCGAGGGCATGGACGTCGTGAAGAAGATCGAGACCACCCCGACCGATCGCAACGACCGGCCGCGCACCCCGGTGAAGATGATCCGGGTGACCGTTCAGGAAGGCTGAGCGCCCCGAACCCTCGCCACCAGCCTGGGCCGCAGCGTCTCCGCCGCGATCACCCCGTCCAGGCTGCCCACCGCGAGCGCCCGCTCCACGGTGTGCACCCCGTCGAACTCCCTGGCGATGGCCGCCTGCGCCCTCGCCTGCGCCTGCTTGAGCACCCGCTCGTGCTCTCCCGCCGCGGCCGCTCGCATCGACGGCGGCGCCGCCTCCAGCGCTCGACGGGCCGCCACCACCTCCGGGTCGGAGTCCGCGCGACGGCGCACCAGGCCAGGGAAGACCACCGCGGCGGCCGGTCCTCCGCCGATGACGCTGGCGAAGGAGCCTCGCAGCGCAAGCGCCTCCACCGCGGGGTTGAGCGCGCGGGAGAACACCACGTAGGCCCCGCCGTGGTAGCGGGACACCACGCAGAACACGAAGGGCCCCTCGAAGTTCACCACCGCGCGGCCGATCTCCGCGCCGTGCTCGAGCTGGAGGTGGCGCAGCGAGTCGGGTGATCCGTCGAAGCCCGAGAGGTTGGCCAGCACCACCACGGGGCGGGCGCCGCTGGCGGCGGAGATGGCGCGGGCGACCTTGCGCGAGGAGAGCGGGAAGAGGGTCCCGCTGGTCCAGTGGTCGGGGCCGTCGGCGGGGGCGTCGCCGCGGCGGGGGATGGGCCGGGACTCGATGCCGATGCAGCACACCGGGTCACCGCCGAGCGATCCCTCCCAGACCACGGCGCTCTCGGCGCCCTGCCACGAGGCCCAGCGCTCCAATGGGGCGACGTCCTGGTCGAGCACCGCGCGCATCACCGGGCGGATGCTGAAGGGACGCTTGCGACCCGGGTTGGTCGCCTCGTCGAAGATCTCCCCGACGGTGCGGTAGCCCTCCGCCTCGCCGTCCGCTCCGTAGGGCGAGAGCGTCACGTCGCGCTCCACCGGATCGAGCGACCTGAGCCTCCTCGGGCGCCTCTCCCCCGGCGCGATCTGGGTGAACGCGAGGTGGCGGAAGAGAAGCTGGTAGGCCGCCGTGAGGTCGGGCGCGAAGTACTGCGCCTCGCCGTTGGGACCCATCACCCGCTCGAAGCCGCCGATGCCGTTGTTGTCCTCCGCGGCGACGCTCCCGGCGTACTCCAGGGCGCGCTTGCCGGTGAGCAGCATGGAGCCCTGCGGGGTCATGATCAGCGCGCCTCGGCAGTGGAGGAGCATCGTGGCCTCGGCGTTCCAGTAGCTCTGGGCGCCGACGTTGATGCCGTCCACGATGACGTTGATGGTCCCTCGCGCCTGCGTGAAGCGGACGATGCGGGCGAG
>Ga0208628_1000387_pt1 | contig 23035 bp, 20 predicted proteins | sample LakWasMet16_LOW5_2_FD_183864 | JGI IMG/M metagenome (GOLD analysis project Ga0208628, IMG submission 183864) | Freshwater sediment methanotrophic microbial communities from Lake Washington under simulated oxygen tension - Sediment Metagenome... | ecosystem: Environmental > Aquatic > Freshwater >... | reverse complement strand
CGACAGCGGCGGGGGTGGCGGGCCGGAGGAGGCGTGGCTCACCTGCGAGACACGTGGGCACGTGGCGCACGGGCGACGGACGGCCAACGGGTTCGTCGTGCAGAAGGGCTCGCAGGCCGTGGAGGCGGAGCGCCCATCGGCCGCAGAGCGCCACCGCTGGGTGCTCAACCTGCGTGAGCAGCTCATGACCGAGGGGGCGTTGAAGAGGTCGAAGGGGGGACTGGTTTTCACGCGCGACGTGGAATTCGCGAGCCCGAGCGCGGCCGGGGGCGTGGTGCACGGCGGCGGGGTGAACGGGCTGATCTCGTGGAAGGACGCCGAGGGCCGGACGCTGAAGGAGCTCGAAGGCGGGTGATGGCGCCCCCCCCAGGGCGGCGGAGCTCGCGGCCTCACCCGATGGGGCGTTCGCGCGGGCTCTCGGGCGGGAGCGTGACCCCTCGATAGACGCGATCGACGTCGAGCGATCCCTCCACGGCGGACAGCGGGACGGACTCGCCCGCGGTCGCCTCGCGCAGCGTCCAGACGCCGTCGGGACCGCGCGAGTACACCTCGATGCAGCGCTCGTTCTGCGACACCAGCACTTAGTCGCGGAGCGCCGCGATCTTGCGGTAGCGACGAAACTTCCCCGTGCGGTCCCACCGCTCGGTGGAGTCCGAGAGCGCCGCGAGCGGATGGGGAAACTCGTGACGGACGGCGGGGTCGTCGAAGTGGCGATCGGCGCTCATGGGGTCGCCGCGCGCAGCACGCAGCGGAAGCTCACGTTGCGGTGGCCTCGCGCCTCGGGCTCGGCGGCCCACGCGAAGGCCGCGCCCCGCCGCGCGCCCCGCACCGGGCGCATCCCTCCGACGGCCGGATCGCTGCTCCACTCCTGCGTGTCGGCGACGAGTCGCACGCCGACGCGGTTCGCGGCCACGGCCTGCCACTCGACGCGCGTGGGCAGGTCGCCCTCCCCGCCGAGCTGTCGGCAATACGCGCGCGCCAGCTCCCAGGAGAGGCAGTTGGCCGCGTACCCATCGGCGCGGGCGCCGTTGTCCCAGTTGCAGCCGGGCTCCGGGGCCGGTGGCGGATGCGCGCAGCGTCCGCTCGTCACGCAGCGTCGGTACTCGCCTTCGAGCACGGAGTCCTGGTCGATGCAGAAGGCGCCGGGCTCGCCGCGCGCGCCCACGCGCAGCATGCCCGACGGACACGCGGTCACGCCCGACGGTGCGACGGGCACCCCAGGGACCTCGACCACCGGCGCAGACGCCGCCGCCGGCGCGACGGAGGGCTCTGGCGTCGGAGCCGCGAGGACGGTGGGCGTCGGCGCGGGCGCATCGGTCGACGACGCGAGGGAGAGCCTGCCCACGCCGAGGCCGATGCCCGCGCCCAGCGCGACGAGGCCGACCCCGATGGCCGCGAGGCGGGCGGTGAACTGCGGCGGCGGGCGCTCGACCGACGGAGTGGCCGCGGCGCGGAGCTGCTGGGTGAGCTCGTGGGCTCGCCGACGCTCCTGCTCCAGCGCGAGCTCGGCGGACGAGCGCAGCCGATGGCGCACGTCGATGAGCGCGGCGAGCGGGCCGTGGAGGGCGTCGGGCAGCGCCCGGTCGTCTCGGGTGTAGAACCACCGCGCGAGCTCGGAGAGGGCGTTCGCGACGATGGTCGCGTTCGCATCGCTGGCGGGTCCTTCGGGCTGGAAGTGCGTCGCGGAGTTGCCGTACTTCTGCGCGCTGTCGAGGTGATCGCGCATCGCGCGCGGGATCACCCCCTGGAGCTTCGCGTGCTTCGCGAGGTTGTCGAGCCCCTTGCCCTGCTCGGCGAGCTGCGTGACGTCGACCTTCGCCTCGACGAGCAGCGCGTACAGCATCGCCTCGGCGCAGCGCCGCGCCCGCCAGAGGAAGCCCTCGACCGGAACCACCCAGCGCTCCGCCGCCGCGGCGGTGAGCTCCACGTCCACGGCGCGGAGCACCCGCTGGTTCATCGTGGACGTCGCTGACTTTCGATCTCCCGCCATCGTGTCGCGCGGACTCTACAGGCCCGGCGACGGGGAATCGAGGCTTCGCAGCCGTCCTTCAGGCGACCGGTGACCAGCGCGCTCGCCCGCGGCGACGTCCGGTCAAACCCCCTGTTTCAATACGGATACTCCACCGCCAGCCGTCGCGCCTGCTCGACCGGGGACAACGCCTCGTCGAAGAGCCAGCGCGCCCCCTGCGGGTTCGCCGCGCGAATCGCCGCGATCGCCGCCCCCGGGTCGCGACCGTGCTCGATGACCTCGTCCAGCGCCACGAAGAGCGCCTCCATGGGCACCTCCTCCGCGTCTTCCTCCGCGACCCGGGCGCGCAGCGAAGTCACCTGCTCGTCATGCCCAGAGAGCGCCACCCGCCCGCGGGCCTGCCAGCGCATCCAGGTACGCTTCAGCCACTTCGGCATCGCATCGAAGTCGACCGCATCGAGCGTCGCCACACCCTCCCTGGCACTCCCTTGAACGATGAGCGCCCGCCCCAGCGCAAAGCGGACATACCAGGGGCCCACGTCTTCGGACGACCGCTCCGCCGCCAGGTACTGCTCCGCTCTCTCCACCGCGTGCGCCCACGCTGCGGCGTCGTCTGCGATGGCGGCGACCCGGAGCCATTCGGACAACGCGTGCGAGCTCGATCCGATCTTGCCGCTGTCGAACCACCGCTGCGTCGTGGCCGACAGCACGGTCAGCGCCGCGGGGTACTGCCGCATCGTGGCGCGCGCTCGTCCCACCGCGCCGCGGAGCTGCCGGTGACCGTCGTCGTCGTCGGCGTCCTCCGCGAGCGCGTCGGCCCTCTGGAGATACGACTCCAGCGAGTCGGAGCCCGCGTCCGCCGCGGCCTGTACCATATGCGCGGCCATCACCAGGTCGCGCTGGCAGAGCCGGTCATTCCAGGGAATCTCGATCGATGAGTGATTCGCGTGGCGCCGCGCGATCAGCGTCGCCACCTCCACCCGAGCGCGCTGACGTGGTTCGAGCGTCTCACGCTGGAGCCACTCGCCCGTTCGCGCCACCGCGCGCCAGTCGAGCACCGAGGCTCCCGCCCGGCACAGGTCGATCAGCGACTCGACCACCCCACCGCGGACCGCGGCGTCGTCCCAGTGCGGCGGCGCAGCCTCCCGGGCCGTCGAGAAGACCAGATCGACGGCCTCCTCGCAGGTCTCCACTCCCACCGCACGGATCGGCCATCCGTGCTTCTGGATGAGCTCGTTCGCCCACGCTTCCTGCTCCTTCGCGACCAGCACGGTCTCGATCGCCAGGGCGTTCTCGGCGAGCATCGAGAGCTTCCTGTCGAGCCCTTCCACCCGACCGGGCGCGCCGCCAGCCCCGATGGTCGCGGAGGCCGCGAAGTGCCCGGGGACGGGGCGCTCCATGAGCCGTGACGCCACGGCCAGGAGCATCGACAGCTCGTAGGAGCGGTCGTCGAGCTGGCGGTCGCCTCCTTCGCCCCGCTTGCAGATCAGCGAAGCCACCGTCGGCAGCTCCCGGGTTGGCGTGACGGAGTGCAGGTGCGGCACCACCCCGCTCGCCAGCTGGGCGACCCGCTGCAGGCTCTCCTGCGCGCGGTCTCCGAAGGGCGCCCCTCGGTCGCCGCGCCGTCGGCGCCATGCGAGACGCCAGAGCGCCTCCCGAGGCTCCTCCGCGCTCACCGAGACCAGCAGCACCTCGCCGACCGCGGGCCCGGTCGGCACCGCCGTCCCGTACGATCGGGCGGCCTCGCGCATCGACGCATCGCGCGGCCAGCACCACGGCGACGTGAGCGCGTGTTCGACCGCGTATCGCAGCGCGCCGGCCGGACGGCCGCTCAACACCTCGCGCAACGACAGCCGGCTCATGAGGCCAGCGAATACGCGGCCCACCACGCGTCGGGCTCCTGCCACGCAGCGGCGGCGAGCCTCGGGGAGGCGACGGGCGAGAGCGCTCCCCACGTCGTGGCGTGGGTGCGTGCGCGGCGGTCCAGCCCCTCGAGCCACGACCGAAGCGCGCCCCCCTGCCCCGCCGCGTTCAGCAGGATGAACACCGAGGCGAGGTCGTCGCGTCGCTCGAGCCAGTCCCGCGCGGCCGCGCGGTCTTCGTCCTGCGAACCCATCGTCTCCAGCGCCTCGGCCAGCGTGTCCACCTCGAGGCGAGCGAGCTCGCCCACGGCGACGCAGGTCTCGGCCGGCAGCGCCCTTGCCCAGCGGATCGCTCGGGCCAACGGGTCATCGCTCGCTCGCACCCTCGCCATCGCGGCTGCGATCGGGGTGGCGGTGCCGCGAGGCGACCAGAGGCGGCCGAGGGTGCCCACCGCAGCGACGACGGCGTACGCGTCGAGACGCAGGGATGGGTCGAGCGGGGCGGTGATCCACGCCGGCGCATCGAGGCCACCGAGCAGCGCCTCGGCGCCAGGCGAGGCGAGCGAGGGGCGCGCGGGCGGGCTCCAGGCGGCCAGCGACTGCAGCTCTTCGGACACCATCGAACCGACCCGTCCCCAGGTGAACATGGACCCCCCGAAGCTCAACACGGCCTCGCCCGACGGGCCCGCGAGGCGAAGGAGCACATCCCCCTTGCGGGTGTCGATCACCCACAGGTCCCGGTCATGGATGGCCTCCCCGGCGACATCGACCGAGAGCTCGCCGGGCGACACCACGAACACCCCCGGCGCCAGATCGCTCCGCTGCACCGACGCCCCGCCCTCCCCCACCCGCCTGGCGGTCACGGCGAAGTCGGCGATCGGGGTCGTCGATGCCAGGAAGGGCCTCAGGTCGGCGAGCGAAGCGCCTTCACTGCCCGCAGAGGAGAAGCCGAGAGCGACGCCGCTGTCGCGCGGGCTGTGGGTGCCTTCGACCTCGATGCTCGCGTCCGGTGAAAGGCCCAGCGCCCTCCGCTGCTCATCTGTTAGGGACTTCATCGTATCGCTCCGGTCTCGATCGTAGGGCGCCCGCAGGCTCTCAGCGTCCGCCTGGCGTGCGGACGCTGCGGGCGCGCCGCATCTGACACCCCTTCGAACGGTCTTCTCATCGCCGCCGGAACTCGAGTGCGAGCCGCTCGATCAGGCCCAGGTCGCCTTCGGTGCAGCGCCCCTCCCGGTGCCGTGCACGGGCCGTCTCGATGACGGCCTCCCTCACCCGCTGGTGGTTCTTCATCGCGGCGTCACAGGCTCGCTTCAGCGCCGGTGGGGCGACGTCGTCAGTGAGTCCGTCGTCCCGCATCACCACGGCCACGACCGAGGTCTCCTCGAAGTAGAGTTCGAGCATCTGGCGGAAGGCGCGCTCGCGCCCCGGGCGATATCGGACATCGGTCTCCGCGAGCGTCTCTCGGAAGACATCCTGGAGAAGCGCCGTCCCATGCCGCCACGCCTCGTCTTCGTCCACGGTGTCGGCGAAGTGCTTCCCCAGATCGGCGTTGGTCTCGAGAACCTCCGGGGCGGTGCTCGTATGCCGCTTCACGGCGCGGTGGGCGGAGTGCCAGCCATTGCGCACCATCTGGTCGATGTACCGGACCACGGCCCCGTCGCTGGTGCCCGTGAGCGTCAGCGTGCCGTTCTGGAGTTGCTGGACGAACTTCAGCAGCACGTTCTGCTGCGCGTCGCCGCGGTCGCTGAGGTTCGCGATCTGTCGCGCCGCCCGGCTCTGCACCAGCGCGTCCAGGGCCTCCCACGCCTCCGAAGAGGGGGCCCCCGATCGGAACGCCTGGATGATCTCCGCGGGCTTCATCGGGCGGCCTCCTTGCGACAGGGCAGCAGCGGGTCGATGCGACGGAGCACCCACCGGGTGACATGCCTGCGGTTGTCGTCGTTCCCCATGAGGAGGGCCGGGAGGCTACAGGGCGAGGGCGGGGGGGCGCCAGAACGCGCTACGCGTCGAAGCTCGCGCGGCCCGCCGTTGCCCGCCCGTCCCTCCAGCACACCTGCTCTCGGCCCTACGACACCGCTCACCACTCCAGGGTGACGACCACCGGGCGGTGGTCCGACGCGTCGGTCGCCGGCACCTCCACCTGGACCGACGCCAGCGTCGCCGCGAGCCCGGCCGAAGCCCACGCGTAGTCGACGCGCGTCGCGAACCGGCACGTCTGCGCGAGCGACGGCGGCATCGGCTGCTCGAGCTGCGCGCCATAGCGCGAGAGCTCGCCTGCGAGCGCGAGCCGAGGGAGGTCGATCCATCCGAGGGCGTCGAGGGCCGCGACGAGCTCGCCGCGCGGCTCCTCCCAGTAGTTGCGAGCGCGCACCGCCGCGATCTCCGCCCAGCGGTAGCGCGCGTAGTCCGTCGGTCGCAGCGCGTTGAGATCGCCCAGCAGGATCGTCTCCGCCGGGAGCCCGGCCATCGCCGGGAGCAGCTGTCCGAGCTGCGCCATCCGGCTCTCCTCCTCCTCGTGGGCGAGGTGCGTCGCACAGACCCCGAGCGGTCCTCGCGGCGTGTCGAGCACCGCCAGCACCGCGCTTCGCAGCTCGACCCCGCGAACGTCCAGTACGACCGCGTTCGCCGACCCCGGCCGGATGCGGGTCAGCAGCGCGTTGATCCCCCACCCGGCGGGCGCGGTGGCGACGTGCAGACCGAGGGCACGGGCGACGCGTTCGAGCTCACCGCCGCGCGTCACCTCCTGGAGCGCGAGCACGTCGAGGTCGAGCGGCGCGAGCGCGCTCACGACGCGGTCGGCGTTGCCGCGGCCCACGGCATCGGCCCAGCTGTGGACGTTGAAGGTACCGACGCGCACGGCCCGATCGTATCCCTTGTGTGCATCGGGCAGGGACGCCTCATCGGGCTGCTGGTGGTCGCGGCTCACCCCACCGTCGTGGCTTGCTGCAACTGGTCGAGCTCGAACGTCGAAGCGCCGACACGGGGATTTTCAATCCGAGGACGAGCCCTATCCACTGCCGCGTAACCGCAAGACGAAGCGCACCGCGGGCAAGTCCCTTGTGGCGCCGGTGTGTCAGCGGCCGAAGAAGGGCGGATTGATCAAGCCGGTGTACCCGCGGACGCGACCGCGAGAGCCGTAGGCTCGCGGGCCGTCGGGCGCTGACTGCGGACTCCAGGGACGCACGATCAGACTGCGGTCCGCAGGGGCGCACAGGCGCCCTATGCCCGGGGTGGATGCCCCCGATGGAGCACGATGGCGGACCTGCGTTCGGGCTTGATTCGAAGCCCTTCCGCGCAGCTCCCCGTCGGCGTCGGAGTGCAATCGACACTGTGGGTTCCAGGCTGCGTTCCAGGCCCGGCCCCGCAGTCGCACGATCGCCGACCATGGCCCCCTCTCACTCTCCCACCGCACGGAGCCCGTCTCCCCCGACGGCGCCCCTCGCCTCGCCCCTCATCGGGGTCGCCCACGAGCTCGTGCCACTCGTCGCCGCCCGCGACGTGCAGGCGCAGTTCGGGTGCTCGCGCTCGACCGCCTACGAACACCTCCGCCGCGCCTCCGGCCGGGTGGTGGGGAGCGGCCGACTGCTCCGAGTGACCCGCGACCGCTGGACCCAGTACCTGAAGGAGACCTTCCATTGCGACTCTGCAAGCGCGGCGCGACCTGGCACTGCACCTTCTACGACGCCTCCGGCGCGCGGGTCCGCCGCTCGACCCGCTGTCGCGACCGCAAGGCCGCCGAGGCCCGCGCCCGCGAGTGGGAGCGCGACGCCGCCGATCCCGATCACGCGGCCGCGCGCGACGCAACGCTGACCGACGCGCTGGGGCTGTTCCTCGAGCACTTCGAGGGGGAGGTGCACGCGAAGAAGCGCTCCCCCGAGACGCTCGCCGCGTACCGCAAGCAGGCGGGGCATCTCGTACGCGTCCTCGAGACCGACGCCGAGGGCGCGTGGCGACCGCGCGCGATCGCGACCTTCACCGTGAGGGACACGCGGGCGTACATCCAGCAGCGCCGCATCGAGGGGGCCTGCGATTCGACCATCGCCAAGGAGCTCATCCCCCTGCGCGTAGGTCTCCGGCTCGCTGCCGAGGCGGGGCTCTGGCGGGGAGAGGTCGCGAAGGTGATGCCCGTCGACTTCACGCCGGTCTACCGGCCCCGGCAGCACTGGCTCTGCCGATCGAGCCTGCGGAAGCTTATGGCCGAGCTCCCGCCCCGCCGCGCCGCCGTGGTGGCGTTCATGGTGGCTACCTCGGCGGAGTGGCGGGCCGTCGAGCGAGCCCGCCGCGAGGACGTGCTCCACGACGGAGCGGTCGTGCTGCTGCGCGGGACCAAGCGAGCGAGCCGCTATCGCGAGGTGCCGATCGAGTCGGAAGATCAGCGCGCGCTGCTAGACCATGCGCTGGCGCACGCAGACGGCGAGGGGGCGATGCTCTTCGGCCCGTGGGGCAGCGTCCGGCGGGACCTGCGCGCGGCGTGTACCCGGGCGGGGATCACGCACTGCTCGCCCAACGACCTTCGTCGCACCTTCGGCTCGTGGATGATCCAGGCGGGTGTTCCCACCATCGTCATCGCGAGGATGATGGGTCACGTCGACACTCGCATGGTCGAGCGGGTGTACGGGCACCTCCGCACTGAGGACCTCGCATGCCAGCTCCGCGCGGCGGTCCGGGCGAAGGGGGTGACGGCGGCGGCGGAGTAGGGCCCCGGATGGGGCCCCGACGCCGTCGGTCGAAGGTTGCTTCACGACTGCTTCACGACTGCTTCACGACTTCTGCACGAGCGCGGCAGGAGGTGCCGGAGCGGCGGAAGGCCGCTGACTCACCCGGTCCGTCGCCGCCCCGTGCGAGGCATCGGCCGCTTCGTCACGGCGACCTGCCCTCTGGGCGGTGGGCATCGCGCACGGCAGCCCGCGCTCCACGGCCCGTCTGGGGCACCGTCCGGCCCGCCGGGAACCTCGCTCGCCGGCTCGCGGCCCTGTTCGAGCACCACCGATGCGATCGGTGGCGTCGAGTGCTTCGCCGCACCGTGCGTTACGCTTCGCGGTGATGGCCTCCGACCCCTTGGGCGCGAACGATCCCCGCGTCGACCCCGCCGTCTGGGAGGCGTACCTCCGGGCGCCCGAGGATCGCGTCACCGAGATCCTCGACGGCGAGCTCTACTCGATGCCGCGGCTCCGCCCCGCCCACGCGCGCGGGAGCGTCCGCCTCTGCTCCCGCCTGCGCGCCTTCGATGACCCCGATGAAGGCGAGCCCGGTGGGTGGGTGATCCTGCCGGAGCCCGAGTTGCACCTCGGACCGCGCCCCGACGTCGTGATCCCCGACGTCGCCGGGTGGACGGTGGCGCGCATGCCGTCACTCCCGCGGGAGGCGACGATCACGCTGGCGCCGGACTGGGTCTGCGAGGTGATCTCGCCGAGCACGGAGGGCATCGACCGCGGGAAGAAGCGCCGCATCTACCGGCGCGAGGGCGTCCGCTGGTATTGGCTCCTCAACGTCGACCTGCGCGCGCTGGAGGTCTATCGCCTCGTCGAGGGGCGCTGGCTGGAGGTCGAGACCTACGAGGGCGACGTCAGGGTGCGCGTGGAGCCCTTCGACGCGATCGAGCTCGACCTGTCGCGGCTCTGGTCGCCCGCGGTTTGAGCCTGGAGCACCGCTCCCACCCGTTGGCCTCCCGGTGACACATCGCATTGGTGGACAAGCCCCTTTCAGACGTCTCGCCGATCCGCTGGCAGGTCGTCCGTCCGATGCCGTCGCAGACCTGTATGCCGGTCACGCTCGCCCCGTCCGTCCTGTCGATGCACCCACCCCGGCGTCGCTCACGACCGCCACCGACCCCCGTAACAACCCACGGCCCGGGGCACTGAGGATTCTGCGCATCGCCCAGGGGCCCGCTCCGACGTCGCGGGGTCTCGACCCCGACGGTTGCTTCACGGTTGCTTCACGACTGCTTCGTGACCGCTTCACGAGTCACCAGAGAAGTGGAAGGCCGTTGGATCACGGCTCAGCGCCGCACTACCTCGTCACCGGGAACCTCCCCGCGAGAGGAACGCATCAGCGCTCGATGCGGATCGCGTCGCCCCCAACGTCGACGAGTATTCGCGGATCGGAGAGGTGGGGACCGTGGGCGTCCTCCGCCTCGACGAGGTGGAGGGCGGCGGCAAGGCGCTCGCGCGCCCGCTTCTCGTTGCAGGTCATCAGCACGCGGCCCGCATGGCGCCAACGCAGCCGGTTGCCCGCGGGTCTGCGCGACAGCGGTTCACGGAAGTCCAGGTCGAAGGTCAGCAGCACGGCGCGCTGGCGATCGACGAAGTCGGCGACCTCGACGTCGGGTGCCCCGAGCGCCAGGTGGTCGCGGGTGTGAAGCACGTCGTGCCCACGTTGCACGAGCACCGCCACAACGGCGACGCTCATGTTCTCGTCGAGGACGAACCGCACGGGGTCAGCCGGTCTTCCTCCGAAGAGCGGCTTCGTAGGCGAGGGCCGCCTCGACGTCGACGCGGTCGAGGCTGGGATAGGCGGCGAGGATCTCTTGGATCGACGCGCCCCCCTCCTGGAACCCCCAGACGTTCGCCGTGCCGATGCGCGTCCCGTCCAGGCGCGGACGACCGCCGAGGACGCCCGGCGTCTGGACGATGCGACCGATCTACTCCGGGGTACGCTGGTTCAAGGCGCTGAATCTACCACGCCAGCGGCCATTCGCGCGGTGCACCAGCGCGCAGATCGGGCACCCGCAGAGGCGAGACCATGGACCAGCACACGCACCGAGAGGACAGCAGGCGAGGTGGTGCAGCCAGCGACAATCGCTCCTACCCTACGTCTTCTCCTTGGCGATACGCCGCAGTTCCGCAGCGACGGCGGCCTTGTCCAGACGGCCCTCCGCGACGCCCATGGTCAGCTCGTAGAGGGCGTCCGTCGGCTGGTCTAGGCTGATCCCGTTCAGATCGAGGAAGACCACGGCCGCCAGCATTCCCGCGCGCTTGTTGCCATCGACGAAGGGGTGATTGCGTACGATGTGGAAGAGGTACGCCGCGGCCATCGCGAGCGGTGCCTCATGGGCAAACCCACCACCGAGCCAGGTCTGCGGCTGGGCCACGGCTGACTCGAGCAGCCCGAGATCGCGCAGGCCCGCTCCGCCGCCGTGGACCTCGAGCTGCATCGCGTGGATCTCGAGTACGTCCTCGACGTCGAGGAAGAGCGGGTCGTCCTCGCTCACTTCGCGAGCTTCCGAAGCGTCTCGTCGTGGACGGCCATCATCCGCCGGGTCGACTCGCGGACGCGCTCCTTCTTGGTGAGCTTCACCGGCCGGATGATGAGGGCCTCCCCGTCGGTCTTGACCTCGAGCGCGGTGTCCTTCGTGATGTTGAGCAGCTCGAGGATCGGGCGCTCGATGATGAGACCGAGGCTGTTGCCGACGGCGGAGAGCTTCTTGATCATGGCACCCTGGTTGTACGTCCGTACGAACGACGTGCCAACCGGAGGACCCCGCTCGGGGCGCATCATCGGCGTGCGGGGAGCCTGCTTCACCAGGCATGGCTGTCTGACGGCGGGACCTCTCTCCGTCCGCCAACCGTGGTCTCGAACCTGTCAGTCGACGGTTGCTTCACGACCGCTTCACGACCGCTTCACGACCGCTTCATGACCGCTTCGTGACGTACCGGAGAGGTGGAAGGCCGTTGGATCACCTGGACCGTCGCCGCCCCGTGCGAGGCATCGGCCGCTTCGTGCCGTCGACTCGCACGCCGGGAGATGGTTGCGTCTGGGTCGAATGTGCGAAAGCCTCGGGTCGAGGTTTCACCATGGCTGTCCGACACCTTGAAGATCAGATTCGACGCATGACCCCGGTGTCCGCGCCGCCGGACCAGCAGGCCGCGGTCGCGAGGCTGTCGGAGCTTCTCGATGGCCTCGCCCACCCCCGCAAGCGTCGAGCCCCTGCCTGCCAGCTCGTCGGACCGAAGGGAGAGACGATCGCGGTTCCTGCGTCGGTCTTCTATGTCCTCGAACGGGTCGCCGAGTTGATGGCGCGAGGGGACGCCGTCACGGTCGTTCCCGTCGGCCGGGAGCTGACGACCCAGCAGGGCGCCGGCCTGCTCAACGTGTCCCGGCAATATCTCGTGCGCCTGCTCGATGCGGGACATCTCCCGTTCACGAAGACGGGCAAGCACCGTCGCCTTCGCATCGAGGACGTCCTGGCCTTCAAGGAGAAGCGGGACACCGAGCGGAAGGCTGCGCTCCGCGACCTGAGCCACCTCACCGAGGAGGCTGGGGGGTACGACCGGGAGTTCAAGTGAGCCGCCGCGGCGACACCGCGTGATCGCCGCTTCGACCAGGGTCGTTCTCGACGCCCGTTGGCAGGCGGCGTAGGCGATCGTCCAGCTGAGCGTGGTCACGGTAGTCGATGGGGATCTCGACCTGGCTGATCACGCGGGGTGATGTTCCAAACGCCCCCCTCCGTTCAGCCCTGGCAGGCGAAAGGAGGGGACCACTGTCCCACGGATTGCTGGCCGACCCCCGGGCTCTCCGACGCCTTGTTTCGGTTCGTCGACGACCTTGCCACCGACGCCCGAGCCGGCAGCTGCGTGGTGTGTGGCGGGCGACTGCATCGCGCCAGCTACCCAAGCAAGCCACGGGGCGGATCCACTGCGCTCGGCCCCGAGTACGACCGACGCTTCAGCCTCTGCTGTGACCGCGACGCGTGTCGCAAGCGCACCAGCCCACCCCGCCCGCGGTGCGCTTCCTCGGCCGACACGTCTATCTCGCCGCGGTCCTCGTCCTAGCCTCGGCGATGCGCCACGGCGTCACCGCCTTGCGCGCCGCGAAGCTCACCGCGTTGCTTCGCGTCAGCCGCCGGACCCTCGGGCGCTGGCGACGGTGGTGGGTTCAGACCTTCGTCGCGGGCGAGGTACTCCGGCCAGAGGGCTTGTCGTGGAATTTGCGCGGCGCCACGACGAGCACCGTGCTGCGGCGCTGCCCCGGCTCCCGGTATGGCGCGCGGCCTCGCACTCGCCGCCAATGGCGGTGCCCACGTGCAGTACCTCGATCTTGCGGAGCTTCGACCAGAGAGTCGCCTCGTCCATCGCGGGCGCCACCGTAGCCCACGCCGACGAGACACCGAGAACCTGATCGTCGCCGCCAACCACGGGCTCGTCAGGCCCTCGAGACGCCCCTCGCGGAGGGCTTACGAATCACCGGAGCGCGCTGGACGGTCCAAGGTGCCGAGGCCGTCCTGCGCATTCGCGCGCTGATCGCCTCGGGCGACTGGGAGGCCTACTGCCGATTCCATCTCAAGAAGGAACACGCGCGGAACTACGCGCCGATGAAGGCCGCCGCGTGATTGTCAGGCGCCCCGCCGGGAAAGAGCCGCACCCGGTAACCGTTCACCCCACTGCAACTGGTGCAGTCCAGCAGAGCGCCCTCACGATCTCGAACGCCCGTTTCCCTCTCATCCACAGTAGGCTGTTCGATCCGCGCGAGGGGGCTATCAGCGTCGTCGTGAAGCCGCCCCCCCCGACGCTCCGAAGCCCGATGCGTGCCTCCACATCCTGGTCCCACATGCGTCCCGGGACGACGGCTGTCCCATCGTAGCCCACGATCAGCGCCCCGAGCGCGTCCGGCACAGGCCAGTCTCGAGGTGCGGTTGGAGAGAAACCCGAAGTCACGAGTTCGCGAACCGCCTCCTCCAGCCTGGCATCGACCGAGGTGTGATGAAGCGCAAGGTCGGTGGCCTTCACCCGAAGGTACGAGAGGAGCTTGTCCTCCATGGTAAGTCGAAAGTCGACTGCGCTCTTTCCGACGCGCTCGGATCGCTTCTCCTCGGCCTGCCAGCTCGCAGGGAACGTCACTCCGAACCGGGGACTTCCTCCCTCCCACTCGACGAGCGCCTCGAGAGAGTCGGATGACGACGGACGCAGCAGCTTGAACGAGGCACACGCCACGAGCAGCTCATACTTCCAGCGATTCCAGACGCCTTCGCGAGCCAGGCCGCTGACCATGAACACCCGGCCGTTGTTGGCCAGGGTCATCGTACGCATCACCTCGCGCTCGGCGTCGGCTCCGCGGATCGCGCCGACATCGGCGACCGCCCCGCCCGGCGTCTGTCGCCATCGGCTCGCGAAGACCCGCCACCCCTGATCGGCGAGGATGAATTGCGTCCAATCCTCGAGGTTCACCTCGATCGGCAGCGAAGTAACCGTGACCGTGACGGACGCCGACTCCGGGGCCAGCCCGGCGCGGAAATGCCCGATGGGGCGAGGTTGGGCGAACCCCTCGGGTACAGGCCCCATACGCCTCACGATCGCCCACCCCTTCGGGATCACGACCTCGAACTCCAGCGCAGGGTTGCCCTCTGGCGTGAATCTTACCAGGTCGTGCGTGCGCGAGAGCGCGGGCATCAACGCTGGCGCGGCGGTCGGAAGGTCAGGATCGATGATGGTCGCCACGGCACCCTACTCGACAGTCAACGAGAACCCGATGCCAGCACCGACGAGCGCTTCGAGCTTTGCACCGACGTCGTAGTGGAACATGACTCGCTTCCTGGTCCGGGGATCGACTCCATTGACGACCATGTTCGCGTGCGCCTCGGCTCCGATCGCTACCGCAGACCCTTCGGCCTTCGCCCCGACGCTGAGGTAGTGGTCCGTGAAAGGGATCTTGAACTGGATGTCCCCCTGGACGTCGCCGCTCACCAGCGCCGCGGAGGCCCCTGCCCTCGCCTCGACAACTCCGCTCCGCTTTCGGAAGTCGACGTTGGCGCCTAGCGCGACCTCGCCCTCCACGGTCACCACATCACCGGTGACGAACAGGTCTCCCTTGACCGCAGGCAGCGCCTCCGGGTCGTCGCTTGGAGCGTCGCCCGTGCTCGGGGCGGCGCACGACGCCGGTTGTCCAATGGTCACCGTGGGACATCCTCCGACGATCGCATTGGCCCCGCCCGGCGTCTCGACGACGATATCCCCTACCCGGCACGCCATCATTCCGTTGATCGTCACCGACGGAGCCCCGCTCTGCACGCTCCCGCTAGCATCGGGAACAGCCGCCTTCACCACGGGGCACATGAGCGTGTCGATGTGCGCCCGCCAGGCGGGCATTCCACCGATGAAGACGTCGGGACTCCCGATGCCGGGGAGGAGCGCGCTCCCGTGGGAGGTCGGGTCGCCCACGCGGGCCGCGAAGAGCGGACCACCGACGGGAGGGGGAGCGGGAGGGGGAGCGGGAGGAGGGTCGCGATAGCCGAAGAGTTTCTTCACCTCATCGACCGCGTCGAACTCCGTGTGAACCGCCGACACCCTTCCACTTGCCTTGATGACGTCGAGCTCGGCCTTCCTCTCCTGGATGTCGTATGAAGCTCCGAGCGCCTCGAACGTTCCCTCGGCATGTCCCGTGGAGATGAAGGACTTGTCCTCGGCGGTCTTCTTGGTCGTCCAGAAGGCGCCCGCTCCCTCGTGTTCCACGAGGGAGGCAAACCCGACCTTTCCAGTGATCTTCCCGTCGCTGACATCGATGTCGGGCGTCGAGCCTGCCTCCTCCGGGTAGGCACGGAACCGAACAACACCGCTCCCTCCGCCCCCCTTGGAACCATCGACGCCCATCGCCTCCGCTTACTACCCTAATTCTCCGGCCTCCGGTGGAAGAGTTTTGGCGGCAATCAGGGTCGTTGACATCGGCCCGAGCGGAGCACGATGATCCGCCCCCACCGATGACCCAGGTTCTCTGCGCAGGATCGCTCGTCGATGAACGCTATGAACTACAGTCCCGTGCCGAGGACTGCGGTCTTGGCGAGCCCTGGCGTGCTCGAGACACGAGGCTCAAAAACCGCTTCGTAACGCTGAAGTTCCTGCGTCCTCTCGGCGTCGGCGAGGCGGGCGGGCGACTCCCGTCGGCACTCGACGACCATCTCCAGGCGGTTCGTGCCCTGCGCCATGAGAGCATCCTGGCGATCGTCAATCACGGGATCTGGCTCGACCGCCCCTACGTGGTTCACGAGACCTTCGAGGGCCGCTCGCTGGGCAACGGGCTCGACGAAGCGCGGGCGACGGGCGAGGCCCTTCCCGTCGCGCTGCTCCAGGCGCTCTTCGAGAAGCTCGCCGACGCCCTGCGCTGCGGCCACCATGCTCCGACACCGATCCTCCACCTGGGGATCTCCCCGGCCAACGTCCTCATCCGACGCGCGCCGGGGCAGCTCTTCAAGGTGAAGGTCCTCGACTTCGGCATCGCTCCGTGGGCGGCGGTCGACCCGCTTGCGCCGATTCGCAGCGCCCGCGCGCTTTTCAACCCCGCGCCCGAGCAGCTCTCGACCACCGCGGGGTCGCGCTCCGTGCGCACCGACGTCTTTGCCATGGGAGCGCTCCTCCGAGAGATGCTCTCGCTTCCTCCAAACCTCGGGGAGACTCTCGCCATCGCGGGGTTCCATCGGCAGCGCCCCGAAGTCCCCAATGGCGTGTGGAAGGTCATCGAGACGGCTACCCGGCACGACCCTGCGGAACGATACGCTTCGCTCGACAGCATGTTCGAGCCCTTGCGCACGGCGTGGCTCGAACCGGTCAGTGCTCCCGTCCAGGTAGCGATCGCCCCATCGCAGCTGCGTGCTGCGCCGATCCCTGTCGCTGAAGTGGCCCCACCGCGCCTCGATGCCTCGATGGATTTCGCGCAGACACCTCGACACGCCGAGCCAGCGCCGCGATTCACGCCGTTCGTGCTGCCCCCGCTGCCAGGCCTCGCCCCGGTCGCAGACTACGGCGCCACACTGGTCGAGGCTGAGCGGTCGGCGGAGCGCAGTCCATGGGACATCGACGTGCTGTCCGAAATGGTTGTTGCGCAAGCGATGTCACCCGTGGAGACCGTCGGCGACTTCTTGCATCGGATGCAGCGCGAATCGAAGCCTCCAGCTCCAGACGCCGTCGGCCAGACACTCTCCATTGACGGCTTCGGGGCGTCACCCGGATACACACTGCCTGCCAGCGCGACCTTCGCTCGGGGGTCGATCCCTCCCGGCATGGTCGCCGCACTGCAGCACTCTCCAACCGGGGGGGACACCATTGCGCTGGAGGGCACCCGATCGCCCTATCTGCCTCCCTCGTACTCGCTCCCGACCGCACCGTACGCCGCGCAGGGCGCAGCGCCGACGAAGCGGTCTGTCACCCCGTGGATCGTCGCCGCCAGCCTCGCGGTGATTGTGCTCCTCGGCCTCGCGTTCGCGCTCGCACGGTGACCGCCGCGCTCAGTTGATCTTCACCATCCGCCCCAGGACCGTGACATCGGCGGCGGCCTGCACCGTGACGCTGGCTCCCTCGAGCGAGACCCGGGCGCCGGCCTCCGTGGAGAGGGTGATTCCCGTCGGGGTCATGGTCAGCGTCGTGCCACCGCATCGGAGGGTCACTCCCTCGGGAGCCTCGAGCGTGATCTCTTCGGGCGTCGTGTCGATGCGTGCGCTGCCGCCGACCTCGATGAAGGCGCCCTCATCGGCGGTGAGCCGGTGCGTCTCGTTGACATGCACGCTCGCTGCATGACGGACCGTGATCGCGTGCCGACCGCCGACGCTGACGACCTCGTCGCCGTGAGTCACTCGCTGGCGATGGCCGCGAACCTCGGCCCGTTCGCTCCCGTGGACGGTGGTGCTGTCGTCGCCACCGACCTCTCGCAGGGAGCTGCCCGCGACCTGCGATACGCGGTGGCTCCCGACGTGGGTGTGGTGGTCGTGCAGTACACGTTCTCGCAGGTCGCGCTGCGCGCGGAGGTGGACCTCCTCGCGCCCTGCGGCGTCCTCGAAGGAGAGCTCGTTGTAGCCGCCCGTGCGAGGTACGCTCTGGGTCCGAATCACGCTGCGCGTCCGGTGCGTCGGCAGTTCCACGGGCGGAGGGTGCGCGTGGTTGAAGAGGCAACCGGCCACGAATGGCCGGTCGGGGTCGCCATCCATGAACTGCACGATCACCTCCGAACCTACTCGTGGAACGAAGGTCGTGCCGAGACCGCTCCCCGCCCAGGCCTGCGAGACTCGCAGCCAGCACGAGGACGGCTTCGAGGAGTCTCCGTCGGCGCCGTCCCAGGGAAAGCGTACCAGGACGCGGCCGAGCCGATCGGTGCAGATCTCTTCGTGGCTTCCGGGCGCCGCTACGACCACAGCGCAGAGCGGCGCGAGCGCGACGGGGCGAGGCGCGGGCGTCGGGCGGAACACCCGTGCGACGGGGGAAAGCTCGAAGTGGTTGCTGTAGCGGTCCTCACCGCGGGACGACTCGGACGCCGAGTCGAAGACGTCCGGCGCATAGCCAACATGGGTGATCTGCGTGACAAGGAAGCAGTCGTCGAGATCACGTTGGGCATCCTCCTCGATATCGAGGATATGTCCAACTTGAAGGCCAGTCAGCGAGCTGACACCGCGTACGAACCGGCCGCGGGTAGTGAGCGCCTGATGCCTGACGAGCGCAGCACGGGTCGTGTTGGGGGCCGGGTGCGCTCCACTCTCGGGATCGACGCGCCCGAGGTTGTAGCGGGCCGGAAACTCATGGAACACACGCTCCCCGAGTTCCCGGGTCGACCGTGGATACACGGACGCCAGGGGGTTCTCGTGCCGGGTAAAATGGTGATCACGGAGGGAGACCCCTGTGGGTACGAGCTCTTGCAGGCTGTCGATGCGTACGATGGACTCGACGGTGGCGGTGGCGGCCCCTCCGTCGAGCACAGGCGCAGGCTCGCCATCGAGGGTGACGACGTGAGGCATGGCCGCGAGAGCGGCGGGGTCGAACAGCACGAAGTGTTCAGTTGGGCCGTCGTGGGAGAACGTGAACGCCAGGCCCTCGTCGTCGAGCACGCGGCGAACGAACGCGAGGTCCGTCTCCCCCAACTGAATGCAGACCTCGCGGGGGGCGATCGTGCCCGGAGGTACCCGGTCGACGAGGGCCTGACCGAGGTACAACCCCGCGTCACGGAGCACTCCCCTCACGATACCGAGCGCATCCAGGTCATGGAAGACTCGCCGGTGGGTGCGCTGGGAGAGGACCCACAGGGAGGGGGACACCACGAGATCGAACACGCGCTGCTCAGCCGTCACCCCCTCGTCCTGGACTGAGGTGATGATCCCGCAGATCCGACGGGCAAGCGTGGAGCGCCGGATGGTGATGACCACGGGAGAACCGAGGAGCGTCGCAGGCGCGAGGAAGGGACCCTCGGTGGTGACCTCCACAACGCACTCATAGAGTTCTGAGAGGCGCTCCGAGAGCCGGAGCGACGCGACGCGCCACGGGAGCTCGGCGTGGGCGATCTCCACGTCGTATTCGACCTCCGGAAGGATCTGGTGGTGTTGAGGCGGCATGACGGCGGTTCCCCGGCGGGGACGCTCGCACGAGGCCCGAACGGGACGCAAGTGCGGCGGTGCGGGTTCACTTCCGTGCGCAGCCGTGCGACCCTCATCCGTGATGGGGAGCGTCCAGTCGCAGTGGTATCTGAAGTTCGGCCGCGAAGGCGCGATATTCGCACTTACCGGCAAGGTCAACCGACGGAGGCAGGAGGCCTTGGGTCCCCCCATGGCAGCGGCCGATGCCGTGCGGAAGCTAGTCGTGTGGTTTCGGGCGGGCACGCTGCGGAGCGGACACGCGAATGCCATATCTGAGATGACTGCAGCGGTCGCGATATTTTCGCGGCCCGCGCCGACGCTACAGGACAATGTTGCAGACCTATGTCGAGCGATCACCGAGAGGCGGATGATCGTCGTGCTAGATGGCTGCTACGAGACGACGAACATGTCCCCCGCTACGGCGGCGGACCTGGCACCGTCCCTCTGGGTCGACGCGCCGCACAACGACCGCGACGCCTCCCCCGTCGTCGAGCCGGTGCTCCCATCCAAGTGCACCGTGTTGTTGCAGATCGTCGACCTGGGAAGACGCTCGATCGACACAGACCGACGGTTACAGGTGGTGGCTTCGAGGAACCCCTTCAAGAGCGCGCAGAAGCTCTCCGACGGTGCGAAGGCCTTCAAGGCGATCGAAGAGATCGATGACTTGATGAAGCTTCGGAGCAAGTATCGCGACTTCAAGTCCTTCTCAAAGGAAGTAGCCCGCCGGGATAAGCGAGAGAAGAGAAAGAAGCCCGATAACGGAGTCCCGTCGTTCTCGATCGAAATCGCACAGGTATCCAGTGGCCACGCTGAGGTCGAGATCGAGGTGCGCAACGGCCGACCGTGCAAGGACCACCACGGCTTCAATCTTTCGGGCCACTCAAACCTGCGGATCCCCGCGAGTCGAAAGAAGCTGGAACTGACCTACGGCGGAGCTCCGCCGGGAGACTCCCTCACCGCGCTGCCGACTCAATATCGCATCCAAGCCGCAGGGTGTACCGGGGGATCAAGCGGCATCGATGTCGACGTCTTTCCGGGAGACCAGAAGATCACCTCGTTCTCGCTGGATGAGATGGGCAAGGTGCTCTCGAAGATCACCGACAAGGTACGATCCGTATTGAAGAAGGCTGGCGCGGACAAGAAGCTGGAGATCACGCCAAACGCGAAGGGATCGCTTGAACTCTTCGAAGGCTGGCGAGAGGACCGCACGTCCTGGCGCGCGGGCGCCGCGATCGACGTGAGCGCAGAAGCGTCTGCCTCACTTGAGGTGTCCATCTCGCAGTCGCTCGTTGCTCTGGTGACCCACGTCCCTGAAGGACTTTTGAAGTACCTGGCCGACGTCACGATCAAACTGGGCGTCAAGGTCTCTGCGAGCCTGCGAGGGACGCTCCGACATATCGAACTCCGTGCTGTCGGCAGCAAGAGTCATGAGACAAAGAACGAGGGCTCGCTGTGCCTGACGTTGTCCGGCAGTCTCCCAATTTCGCTGGAAGCCACGTTGGGGAACGACGTGATCGGGGCAGAAATCACCGGAACGATCGAGCTCCCTCTCGAGTTCACGGGTGCGTTTGAGTGGGGCAACGGCGCGCTGGACGTCCCGGTCTCACTCGTCTTGAAGGAGGGCGAGATCGAGATCGCGGTATGCACGCGCGCCTTCATCTGGGAGAAGACATCGGAGAAGTCTTTTCACCTATGGGACGAGCACTCCCTCTACAAGGACGAATGGCCGATCTATCCAATCGCCGCGAGATGAGACTGTGCCAATGAACTCGCAACTCGAGATCGTCGTTCGGGCTCGCGCTATCCTCCTCGACGCGGGAGTCAATGACGCGCCGATCATCCGCTCGCGAGACGGGAGCGGGAAGTCGGTCCGCCTGCCCATCGACCTCTGGCTGACGGACGGGGGCGACGCCCTCACCGCGGTCGTGTCGCCAATCGAGGCGGCTCGGGAGGCCCCCTTGCTTGAGCTGGCCCTGGCGTTTCCTGGCGACCGGCGCCCCCCGCTCAACCGCGTTACGTGGTCATTTTCACCCGACAAGGCGTTTGAGCCATTCCGCCTCGAACTGCCCTTCGCATCGGTCGGCCCGATCGCTACCACACTCTGGCGGGACGTCCCTGACGCCATCGACCTTGACGACGCAGCGTTCCGCGCGGCGTCTGCTGTCGGCCTGAGTCTCCACGGAGCCATGGCGGTGGCTGACCTCGACGCGGTCGAAGATCTCGTCTCCTATCGTACGGAGGAGACCGCTAGAGCCCTCGGGTTCGAGCCGGCAGAAAACCGCGAGAGCGTTCGGTCTGCGTTCAAACACTTCTTCCAGACGACGCAGTACTCCCTTGTTCCCGTGACGCCAGAGGAGATTCGGATCACCCCGTGCGTCGGCGATCGCGTCTTCCACCTCACCCGCAGCGACGGGAGCGAACTCATCGTGACGCGCGACACGCCCTCCTCCCGAGCGCAGACCATGCAGGTCTACGTTTCCCGCATTGGCGGCGTCTGGCGCGTTGTCCGATGATCCGACCGTGCATCAAGGCTCGCGGCGCCCTCCTCCTCGCCCCGCAGACGGCGCGAACCCAGTTCAACACGCCGCATTTAGACGTGGCGCTGCGAGTCTGAGGCCGACGCGATTGACACGCCTCGTCCCGACGCGCGAGTCTCCGTCCGGGGGCGCTTCTGTCGGGGCGCTACGAAATCACCTCCCCCGGGACCACAATTCCAATGAAGGCTAGGATCACCGCACCGTTCGCCCTCGCTGTCCTGACCGGCGCCCTCTACGCCGGTGAGGTCCACGCCCAGCAATCGCCGTTCGAGGTTCAGTATCGCGAGGGCAACGGCCTCCGAGGGCAGCACGACGACGCCGGTGCCCTCAGGGTGTTCGAGACAATCTGGGAGAGGTCCCACGAGCCCCGGGCACGCGCTCAGATCGGCCTCGCGGAGGCAGCGCTTGGACGGTGGCTCCTGGCCGAGGCTCACCTCACGGAGGCACTGACGGCCAACACGGACCCATGGATCGCGCGCAATCGGGGCGTGATCGAATCCACGCTGGGCACCGTGCGGCAACGGGTCGGTAGCCTGGAGGTCTTGTGCCCGGTGGGCGATGCCGAGGTCTGGATCGGTGGGCGAAGGGTCGCGACGCTTCCACTCTCCCAGCCCATTCGGATGGTGGCTGGAACCGTTCAGTTTGAGGTGCGCTCGCCCGGACGCCTTACGGCTCACCGAACGACGGTCGTGCCCGCCAACGGTCTCGCCCGGGAGACCGTGGACGATCTGGTGCGAAGCGCTCCCTCGGCGTCGCTGACCTCCGAGACCACGGCGCAGCGCCCTGGCTGGGTCGCATCCGAGACCGGATCATCCACGAGCCCGGCACCTGCTTCCGGCGGCATCTTACGCTCGCCATGGTTCTGGACGGCTGTGGGCGTGGTCGTCGCTGGCGGTGTGGCGACGGGAATTGTCCTGGGTACGCAATCGGCGCAGGAGCATTACTCCGGCAACCTGTCTCCCGGAATGGTGACCGTTCAATGAGGTCACTCGCCGCACTCTGGGTTGCGGCGCTACTGCTCTGCCTGATGTCAGGTTGTTCGCAGGATGCGACCGAACTGGTGATCGTGGTCGACACAGACTTCGCGATCCCAGGAGAGATCGATCGGGTCGAGATCTCCGTCACCGGACCATCGGGCAGGGTGGTGCTCGCAGGCGCCTCCGTGGTCTCTTCGGAGTCGCTCCCGATGAGCCTCGGCGCGGTGCCGGAGGAAGGGGCGGCCCCAGGGCGGCTGCATCAAAATTCACGTGATTCCCAGCGAAAGCACGTGTTCGAGGTACTCGATGTTTCGTCCCGCCTTGGCTCGCTTCGCGGCGATCCCTCGGACCCGCTTCCCTCGTCGGCAGGT
>Ga0208628_1000386_pt1 | contig 23059 bp, 19 predicted proteins | sample LakWasMet16_LOW5_2_FD_183864 | JGI IMG/M metagenome (GOLD analysis project Ga0208628, IMG submission 183864) | Freshwater sediment methanotrophic microbial communities from Lake Washington under simulated oxygen tension - Sediment Metagenome... | ecosystem: Environmental > Aquatic > Freshwater >... | reverse complement strand
CTCGCGCGCTGCTAGTGTCCAGTTCGCATAACGTGGTGGTGACCAATCCGGTAAATCGTGTTGTCCGGAAAGCAGGCTTAAATGATGTTGCCAATGTCGCAATGCGCCGGCATCGCCATCGTCGACTTCCACGCAATCAAACAAGGGCCTGCCGCCGTTATGGCGCAACCATTCGTCGAGCCGGCGACCAAAGCCGCAGAACTCGACATACTCGCGATCACCCAGCGCCAGCACGCCGAAATGCAGTGTGGAAAGCGAAGCGGATTTCGACAAAATACGACGCGCAAACGCAATCGCATTATCCGGCGGATCACCTTCGCCGGTAGTACTGACGACAAAGAGTATGCGACCTGCTTTTTCCAGCATCTCGCTCGACAACATATTCAGCGACAATAGTTTTATCGGCATGCCTGCCTTGTCGAGCATGTCGGCCGTTTGTTTTGCCAGCCTTTCCGCGAAACCGGTTTGGCTTGCGTAAGCGATCAAGAGCGGCGGGACATCATTTTTATTTGCGTTTTTGTCTTCCGGATTCTCGCGAAGCGCGTAGGAATGCAAACTATGCCAGGTAAAAACAACCCAGGCGGCAATCAGGACGGCGGCAATAAGTGCGGAGGTGTTTTCGAAGCCGTTCACTCGCGTGCCGCCCTGAATTCCGGCGTCATGCTTTGCGTAAAGCCATTGACATTGCGAACGAGAAAGAGCGCGGCGACATGATGGCGTTGTGCGTATTCGAGACCTTCTTGCGGGCCCAGAATACTCAGTGCCGCAGCGGTGGAATCGGCCGTCATGCAGTCGTCGGCAATCACGGTCACCGACGCCAACGCATGGGTGACCGGTGCACCGGTGCGGGGATCGATATGGTGCGAGTAACGTTTGCCGTCAAGCTCGTAGAATTTACGGTAATCGCCTGACGAACCCGAAGCACGGTTGTCGAGCACGATCACCATCGCCATGCCGGCATCGGTGTCCGTATCGGGTTGTTCGATGCCGACGCGCCAGCCGGAATTTCCGGGGCGATGACCACGTGCACGTAGTTCGCCGCCGTGCTCAACGAGAAAATGTTGCAAGCCCAGGCTTTCGAGATAACGCGAAATTTGATCGACGGCAAAACCGGGTGCGATCGAAGAAAGGTCTACGTAGGAACCGCCGGGCTGCAACGCACGATGTTGTGCGACGTCCAGCTCGATGCGATGCCAGCCGACGAGTGCGCGCGCATTGGCAAGACTTGATGCATCGGGTGCGGTGCGTGTTTTCAGACCGGGACCAAAGCCCCATAAATTTACCAGCGGCCCAACGGTGGGGTCGTAAGCGCCATTGGTTTCCTTGGCGAGGTTCAGGGATTTTTCCAGCACCGCGAATAATTCCGACGGCAATGTTTGCCAAGTTCCGGCCGGTGCATTGTTGAAACGGCTCAGATCGGAATCGGATTTCCAGGTGCTCATCTGCGCATCGACGGTATCGAGTTGTGTCTGGATTCCGTTTTGCAGTTCCTGCAAACCCGGCGAATTTTTATCGTGAACAAATTTTACCTTCCACGTCGTTCCCATGGCTTCGCCGGATAAAGTTTCAACACGCGCGGTGTTGAAACTTGCACATCCGGCTAACAGGAACAGAACGATGGCAATCAATAAACGTTGCATTTTTATGCCGAGAAAAAATTAATAAAAACGTAGGAGGCCGCTTGCGGGCGACGTCGGGCCCAAGGGCCCTCCTACGGTTATTGCGGTAATACTTCAAACGTGGCGACGTAGCTCAGGCGGCGTTGCTTGGCTTGCGGGATGCTGGTCTTGTCATCGGTCGTCGTCACCGACAGCCAGTAACGACCGGCATTGGGCCAGGTCACACTGAAGCTGCCATCGGCGCCACTGGTGACTTCGATCTCTTTCTGGTTCTTGCGATAGCGAATGCCTTCCTCGATGATTTCGACTTTCAGGCCGGCGGCGGGTTTGCCGTCGACGACGAGTTTGAAATTGGCGGCTTCGCCTTCAAACAAATCATTTGGATGCGTGACAGGAATTAATTCCAGACCGGTGCCGCTTGCTTTCAATTCGGTCGGCTTGCCGGCGGTAATGAAAGTTTCAACGCGCGACTGACCCTGCATCACTTGCAATTCTTTTGCGTCGGCCGGCACTTCTTTTGCGAAAGCATCGGCGGTACCACGCCAGCGTTTGGTTTCTTCGCCGACTTTATAGCTGGCATTCAAACTGCTGCTGCCATTGCTTAAACGGTAGGTGCCGTTCTGCAGCAGCTGCAGATCGAAGGTCGTGCGGTACTTGCCGGTCATCAAATTTTGCGGCGCCACGCTGCTGCCGTCCGGTGCGGTGACGACCAGGTTTTCGATGCGCAAAGGCACATGGTTGAAATAGAAAATATCGTTCGATACCGCGGCATCGACAGTCACCCACTCGTTTTGCGTGACGACGGTCGATGAAGGCAGCAACCAGGCCTTGTGGGCATGGGCGGAAAACGGAAGCGCGATCGCAAGAGCCAGTACGGCAAATTTCATCGTAAGTTTCATGGGGACTCCAAAATAAATAAAGAAATATCGAATCAACGTATCCGTGCGGAATCAAGGTTTGATATTGAGACCAATGGCACCGAGTTCGTGCTGACCTTGTGCTTTCAGTTGTTGCGCGGTTTTGGCGGGCCAGGCGAAAGGAATCTTGATCAATTCGCGGTCACCGTCTTCACGTACGGCTTCCACCACCAGCGAATAATTGCCGGCTTTCAATTTTGCGAGCGGACCTTTCTTGTCGTTGAAGCTCAGCGTCTGTATGCCTGCGGAGCGGGTCGCGCCGCTGACGCCATCGACCGGCAGTGTCAAATCGCGACCACTACGACGCCACCATTGACGCAGATCCGGCAGCCATTTCGTACCCGGTTCCTTGCCTTGTTTGGTTTGATACCAGACGGCAAGATTGGCCGCGACCGACTGGTCTTCCTTCTCGATCCAGATCGCGACATAGGGTTTGTGATACTCGGCCACTTTCAGCGTCGGTATTTCCACGCTGACGGTCAGTTCGGCAGCGGAAGATGGCGACCCTATTGCGGCGAACAATAAAAAAACGGCAGCGGAAAATTTCATGACAAACTCAACCTCAATGAATAAAAAGAATGACCAACACGACCGGAATCACGAAGCCCAAAGCAACGATGGGCCAGGTTCCCGGGCGGTGCCGTGAATGCAATTGCAGCAGGAACAAACCGGTGCCGGCGAAAATCACGCAAGCCACTGCAAATAAATCGATAAACCAGGTCCAGGCGGAGCCGGTGTTGCGGCCTTTATGCAAATCGTTGAAATACGAGACCCAGCCGCGATTGGTGAGTTCGTATTCAATCGCGCCGCTTTCGCGATCAATGCTGAGCCAGGCATCGCCGCCGGGTCGCGGCATCGTCAAATAGATTTCGTCATCCGACCATTCGCCAGGAACGGCAGCGACTTTTACCGCAGTGTTTTTGCCAATCCAGTCGGCCACTTCTTCAGGCAACGGGGCTTTATCGGATGAAGATTTTTCAAGTGACGACAACAATATTTTTGGCAACGCGGTTTTTGTCGTGGTGACGACCGGTTCCGCAGGAATGGAAGCGGCGTGATTCAAGGTAATGCCGGTGATCGCGAAACCGAGCATCGCAACCAAGCAGACAGCCGAGCTGATCCAATGCCATTGATGCAGGGTTTTCAGCCAATAGGCGCGGCGCTTTTGATCCACCGGTTTCGCGAGACGGTCGTCGGTAGTCAAAGGATTAAACCTCGGCCCAGCGGCGCAATAAATTGTGATACACGCCGGTCAACTGCACCAAGGATGGATGATCCGGCGTACTTTGCGTCAGACGTCGAATCGACAAATCGAGTTCGAATAAAAGGCGGCGGTCGCCATCATCGCGCACCATGCTCTGGATCCAGAAAAAAGAAGCCAGACGTTCACCCCGGGTGACCGGCGTAACGCGATGCAAACTGGTGCCCGGATACAACACCATGTCGCCGGCCGGCAATTTTATTTTTTGCAGGCCGTAAGTGTCTTCGATGATGAGTTCGCCGCCGTCGTAATCTTCCGGCGCGGCCAGGAATAATGTTGCCGACAAATCGGTACGAACCGGCTGTACCAATTGACCGGTACGGTCGTAGCGAATGGCGTTATCGACATGGAATCCGAAAGCCTGGCCACCACGATAGCGGTTGAACAGTGGCGGATACACCACGCGCGGCAACGCGGCGGAAAAATAATTGTCGTTGCTTTTTAATGCATTGCGGACAAGGCCGCCGAGTTCAATGGCGACCGGATCGTTTTCGGGAAGTTGCTCATTGTCTTTCGCCTTGCCCGACTGGTAACCCGCCGTGACGCGGCCATCGGCCCAGGTTGCCGAAGCCAGGCGTTCGCGAAAATACGCAACTTGTTCCTGGGTGAGTACATCGGGAATATGTAGCAACATGGCATTCTCTCTTTACGCAAGAATCCCCGATCAGGAACGACCGGGGATTTTTCATACATTATTGGCGACAAGTGGAATCAGAAACGGAAACTCGCATTCAACACGATTGAACGAGCGTCGCCCGGCGTTGCCCAGCCATTGTTGCGGATGCGGGTGTAATACAGGCGATCGGTCAGATTGTTCACGTTCAATTGCAGCGTGAAATCCTTGTTGACCCGATAGGCCGCCATCAATCGATGCGTAGTGTAGCCGCCGTAGCTATCGAGTTCGCCGCTCGGCTTGGTGGCCGAATGTTGTTGCACCGTGACTTCACCCTGGTAGGTGGCACCATAACCAAACTGCCATTGGCGTGTCAGGTCGTAGGTGGTCCAGAAGCTCATCGCATTTTTCGGAGTGGCCAATAAGGGATCGCCGGCGACAAAGTCCGGATCGGACACGTTACCGCCCGTGCACAGACCCACACCCGGGTTTGCGTAGCAGTAATCCGATACGTTGCGGATGACTTCGCTATCGAGATAGGTGTAGTTGGCAAACACCGACCAGTTATTGCTGATCAAGCCAGACAAACCGACCGTGAAACCGTCAACGCGTGCCTCGCCATCGAGCGCCTGCTCGCCGCTGAGATTGCTTGGATCGGGATCGGCTACGCGATAATTTTCGCGGTCATTGCGGAAAACCGAAGCAGTCAGGCTCAACTTGCCATCGTTGAAATCCCACTTGGTACCGAGTTCATAATTGATCGCGCTTTCGGGATCGACATTGCAGTTCGCGGTGCCGGTCGTGCTGGTGGCCGTGCAGGCACCGTTCACCGATGCTTTCGACGGGGTTTTCGAATTGCCGTAAGCAAAGTAGATGCTGGCGTTTTCCCGCGGTTTGTAAACCAGTCCGGCGCGATACGAGAATAAATCGTCGCTGTTTTCAGCAGGTGCCGCGGCACCGGTAATCACACCGATATTCGGCAAGGCGGTGGAAACCGTGTAAGCCGTCGAGCTGCCTTCATTGTGTTCGTATCTCACACCACCGGTGATTTGCCATTGCTCGTTGAATTTCAGTGTGTCGAAAACGTAGACCGACGCGTTGTCCTGCTCGCCATCGGTTTTTGCGACCAGGGTGGAATTGATCGGACCGGTGTAGAAAGAGTCCGGATGGTAGAGATCCATTGGCGGCAGTACGCTGATGGCGGTGCCGTCCGCATTGCGGAACAGCCGATAGTTATCGAGTTCGAAGGTTTCGTGTGCAAACGAAATGCCGGCCACCAGATTGTGCTCGATGCCGCCGGTGTTGAATTGGACATTCAAATCGGTCTGGTTGACGAAAGCCTTGTTGCCGGTATCGCGAACGTAACCGCGTGGGTTGGTAATGCCGGGGCGGAAGGTTCCGGGCGGCGTGAGCACTCCGCTTACCGTGCATGAAGTGCCGAGCGGCGTCAGGTTATTCGGCATGCAAACCACGCCTTGCGGAGCATCAACGATGGAGACCTGATCGACTTTCGATACGCGGGTCAGGTTGCGGATCGACAAATTATCGCTGAAATGGTGATTCAAGATGGCCGTAAGCGAATCGCTGTCGATAAGCTGTTTGTCGATGTTGTGGTAACCGTAGTAATTGCTGGAATCAACGCCGGGCAGCGGTGCGCCGTTGTAGAAAGGCACGCCGTATTGCGGGAGATTGTCATCGTGTTGGTGCAACAGGTTCAACGTGAACGTGGTATCGGTGCCCAGACCGATCGCGAACGATGGCGCAATGCCCCAGCGTTTGTAGCTTTCAAAATCGCGGCCGGCCGCATCATTGTCATGCACCATCAGGTTCAGGCGTAAGGCGCCGGTTTCGCCGATTTCCTGATTGCTGTCGAGTGTCAGGCGACGATAATTATCGGTACCCAAACCAAGCGTGGCGATATTGCTGTCGCCTTTGTGTGCCGCCTTGCTGACCAGATTGATGCTGCCGCCGACCGAGCCGGCACCGGAATAGACCGAGTTGGCGCCGTTGACCAGTTCGAGTTGTTCCAGATTGAACGGGTCGGTGCGTGAGTACTGCGCGCTGTCGCGAACGCCATCCACAGTAATGTCGGTATTGGCGCTGAAACCGCGCAGATTGATGCTGTCGCCGTAACCACCACCACCTTCGCCGGCACCGAAGGTGATACCCGGCAAGGTGCTCAGAATATCGCGCAGCGACAACAGGTTTTGGTCTTCGATGGTTTTATTCGAAACGACCGTAATGGTTTGCGGCGTATCCAGCAAAGGAGCGGTGTATTTCGGCGATCGGGCTTCCGGTTTGTTGATGCCCTGCACTTCAACTGTTGGCAAATCCTTTGCCTTGGTGCCTGCATCGGGTGTGGCCATGGCGGTGTCGTTGCTGTCAGCGGCAAATACCGATGCGGTGGTGGTTCCGAGCACCAGACTGATGGCGACGGAAACCAGGCGGCGGGATGGAAAGGCGGAACGGGGAGTCATGGCAATCCTTGCTATGGCCGGTTGTTAATGAGAATCAATCTTATCTTTACCTTTGCGCAAATGCAAATGGTTCTCATTTGAAACCGGAAGTTTGCTGGCTCCGCCTATGTCTGAAGATCGTAAGGCTGGTTACGCTGGCAGTCCGCCAGATGCAGCAGTCCTAATCCAGCCGTTTAAGTTTCTTGCTGGGGTACAATGGGCGGCTGTTGTGTCTTGCCGACAGCTTGCACATCACCCAGGCGCCCGTAGCTCAGCCGGATAGAGTAGTGGCTTCCGAAGCCATTGGTCGGGGGTTCGAATCCCTCCGGGCGCGCCATATGCCAGTGATCGGTTCGGTCGGTGGCTTTCTGCACGATCCCGCTGATTCTTATTATTCGGTCGCAATTACTAGATGGTTCTTTCCAGCCTCTAACCGCAAGCATTACTAAAGCGTCATTTTAAAAGTCGCTGCTAGTGTTATTTTGTTGCCTTGGCATACAAGGAAGCATTTGGAATGAACCGATTGGGTTTTGTTTTGTTCGCGACACTCTTGGTCGCCTCAGGTCAATGTGCGGCGGCCGAGCTGAAGCTGGCGAGCTGGAATCTAGGCTGGCATTTAAGCCAGACCGAAGCGAAAAACTGGATTGCCGGCTGCGAGGCACATTACGAACTGGACCAAACCAGCACGTGGAAAAAATCCAAAAACAAGCAAGCCAAATCGGGCTGGGAAATGGACTGGCGGCCAAGAGACGCCAACATCAAGTTCCCCTGGAGTATTGAAACGCTTCCTCCCTGCAATGTGTACGAGGGCGATGACAGAAAAGTCATTCCAGTAACGGTAAGCGCATTTAAAAAACGTACGGAGGCACTGGCAAAAACCATTGCTCGAATATCGCCCGATGTGATCGCCTTTCAGGAAGTGTCCGGCGAAGCGGCTATAAAGGAAGTGCTGGGAAAATCAGCCGGTAATTACCAAGTCTGTTCGTATGCGGGATATTCAGTACAACGGCTGGCCTTCGCCTGGAAAAAATCGCTCGCCAAATCGAAAGGCGTTTGTGAAAAATACGATGCCCTGTCATTACCCGAAAACGGCGACGAACGCCGCCCGCGCCCAGGGCTTCGACTCGCGCTCGATATCAACGGAAAGAAAACCGCTTTTCTGAATGTGCATTTGAAGAGCAGCTGTGTATCGCCGCTGGAAAAAAACGAACAGCAACGCGGCCAGCTTGAATCCGGGCAAAAAGATTGCCTTGTATTGCAACAACAAATACGGCCGCTGGAAAACTGGATCGAGACAACCTCGACTACATTTGACCGCTTTATCGTCATGGGCGATTTTAATCGTGATCTCTGGCACGAATACGAGAAAGCAAAAACCCTTGCGGCACGTGTCGACGGAAGCGCCGTCACCAGCCCCCGCGATGCCAAGGTCATTGTTCGCCTTTTATTGCCGGAAATTAATGACGGCTTGCCGACACAATCGGCGATGACTTTGGTGTCTTCGAGTTGCAGAAAAAGCGAATCGACCAATGTCTTGTGCACAAAAGCAAAGACAGAGCGCCTGTCACAGGATGAAATGAAATCGCTCGGCAATCAAATGGGTTGTCGCAATCCGGTTTCGCTGGATCAAATGCTGGTCAGCAATACCTGGAATGCGGGCACGACCATAATGAAAGCGGAAAAAATCGCCATTTCGCCGGGATCATCGAGTATCGCGACGAATGATAAAGGCGGAGCAACCGTGACCTTGTCCTTGTCTGATCATTGCCCGACACAAATTACGCTTCCTTATTGACAGCTCTCGTATCGCTCAACGGAGACACTACATGTCCAGCACCAACACAGACGTTTCTGTAAACAATGGCGTATCCATGGATCTGGATGAAAGCGCGGCGAAGCAATTGTTCTTCGGCAATATTCTCGACGAGCATTTGTTTCCGTATCCGAAAATTCGCGAGCGTGATCGTGAAATGCTCGGCGCCATGACCGATGCGATTGATCAGTTCCTGAAAGACAAGACTGCCGATTTGAAAGAATACGACCGCCAGGCCGAGCAGCCGGAGGAATTTATCCAGGCGCTGCGCGATATGGGATTGTTCGGGCTGATTATTCCGGAAGAATACGGCGGCCTGGCATTGTCGAACGCCGCCTATGCGCGCGTCCTTGGGCAAACCAGCAGCCACGACACCTCGGTGTCACTGACTATTGGTGCTCACAGTTCGATCGGCATGAAAGGCCTGTTGCTGTTCGGTACCGATGAGCAGAAACAACGCTATCTGCCACAACTTGCCAGCGGCGAATTGATTGCGGCTTTTTGTCTGACCGAATCCGGCGCCGGTTCCGATGCGGCCGCGATCCGCACAAAGGCGACACGCAACGAGGACGGCAGCTGGATCTTGAATGGTGAAAAAATCTGGATTACCAATGGAGGGATCGCCGGCTTCTATACCGTGTTTGCCAAGACGGATACACCCGAAGGCAAGGTCACGGCATTTCTTGTCGAAGCCGTCTGGAAGGGTGTGGCGCACGGGCCGCATGAAGACAAGATGGGTATTCGGGCATCGTCCACGACCACGGTGTCGTTCACCGATGTTCGGGTGCCGCCGGAAAATGTGCTCGGCTCGGTGGGCAAGGGTTTCAAGGTCGCCATGAGCATTCTCAATAGCGGTCGTACCGGTCTTGGCGGTGGTGCCGTTGGTGGCATGAAGACACTGATAAAAATGGCGAGCGCGCAGGCAAAAGATCGCAAGCAATTCGACAAGCCCATTGCCGAGTTTGGACTGGTGCGCGAAAAAATCGCCCAGATGACCGTCGATTGTTTCGCCGCCGAAAGCACGGTCTGGATGGTGGCGCATTTGATCGATAGTGGCTGCACCGATTACTCGGTGGAAGCGGCCATCAGCAAGGTGTTCGCCAGTGAAGCCGTCCAACGTGCATCGTATGAAGCGCTGCAAATCGCGGCCGGCAACGGCTATATGCGGGAATTCCCGTACGAACAAATCACACGGGATACCCGCATTCTGTCGATCTTCGAAGGCACCAATGAAATTCTGCGTTTGTATATCGCATTATCCGGTTTGAAAGGTGTCGGCACCGGACTGGGCGAATTGAAAGCCGCGGTCGGCGATATTTTCAACGATCCGATCAAGGGCTTCGGCGTGCTTGGCGAATACACCAGTCGCCGTATGCGCGAAGCTACCGGTTACGGTACCGACAAGATCAAGTACGCGCTGGAACCGGCACTGCAAAAATATGCGGCGATCTACGAAAAATATGCGGTGGAGCTGTCGAAAGCATCGGATCAGTTGCTACGCCAACACGGCAAAGCGATTGCCGATCAACAGCATGCGCAAAAGCGCATTGCCGATATCACCATCGATTTGTTTGTCGGGCTTTGCGTATTGTCGCGTGCCGACAGCCTGCTCAAGCAGAAGCATCCATCGGCAGCACAGGCGCTCGATATTGCCGGCCTGTTCAGTCGACAGGCGCGTCGTCGCATGGCGCGTAACCAGCGGGGCTTCGAGCATAACGAGGATGCGGCGACCGAACGCCTGGCTGCCAATATTCTCGAGCGCGGCACTTATGCCTGGGATGTGATTTAAGCAAGCTGTCGGGATTTAGGCAGCTATTCCGGGTTTCTGGCCGCTAACCGCGGCCAAGCCCGTTCCTGCTTCTGTAAGCCCGCTCGATTGAACGGGCAGCTCGCGGACGGGGATTGCCATGGTATTCAACTCGCTCACCTTCATGGTGTTCTTCGCGCTCGTGCTCGCCTTGCATGCGATGCCATTCAAATGGACCACGAAAAAAATAAACTTGCTGATCGCAAGTTATCTTTTTTATGCGGCCTGGAATCCGCCTTTCATTATCCTGTTGTGGATTTCAACGATTGTTGACTGGTATGCCGCACAAAAACTGGTGCATGCGGAAAAACCGGCGGCACGCCGGTTCTGGATGCTGCTGTCGGTCGTGGTGAATCTGGGCATGCTGGCGTATTTCAAATACGGCACTTTCCTGCTGGAAAATTTCACGGTATTGATGGCAAGCATCGGCGTGGATTACCAGGCGCCGGCTTTCGATATTATTTTGCCGGTCGGTATTTCGTTCTACACCTTCGCCACGCTTTCCTACACGCTGGATATTTATTTGCGGCGTGCAGAGCCGGCGAAAAACTTTCTCGATTACGCGCTATTCGTTACCTTCTTCCCGCATCTGGTCGCAGGCCCGATCATGCGGCCGACCGAACTAGTGCCGCAGTTTGTCGAACCGCGCAAGGCAAGCAGTCAGATGCTGTTTTTTGGTCTTGGCTTGATGACGCTTGGCCTGTTTCAGAAAGTCGTGCTGGCCGACAGTTTTCTCGCACCGGCCGCCGAGATGATTTACGACGGCAAAGGCATTGCAGGAACATTGGACGCCTGGATCGCCACGCTGGCTTTCAGCGGACAAATCTTTTGCGATTTCGCCGGCTACTCGACCACGGCCATCGGTGCCGCAATGTGTCTTGGTTTCGCGATGCCGGATAATTTCCGTTTCCCCTATGCCGCGATTGGCTTCTCGGATTTCTGGCGACGATGGCATATCACGCTGTCATCGTGGTTGCGCGATTATTTGTATATTCCGCTTGGTGGCAATCGCCATGGCGAAGCCCGCACCTACCTCGCGTTGATGGTCACGATGCTGCTGGGTGGTTTGTGGCACGGCGCCAGCTGGGCATTCGTGGTGTGGGGTGGTTTGCATGGTTTTTATCTGGCCGCCGAGCGCATTCTGCGTTCGCGGTTTTCCGGCTATCGCCCGGGACCGTTCGCCCTGTTTTTGTTTGCATTGCTGACTTACGCGTTGATCAATATCACTTGGGTGTTTTTCCGCGCCGACAGTTTCGGCAAAGCCTGGATGATTTTGAGCGGGATGTTTGGCATGAATGTCGGCGCCGCGCCGATCTTGCCGACCATGCATTTGACGATGGTGACTTTGATCGTCAGCGGGATTGTTTTCGCCCACTGGCAGATGCGGCAGCAAACACTGGAATCTTTTATCGCGCGAGTGCCGGCCTGGTTGTTGTCCTGCGCCTGGGCAGTGATGGCATTTCTGATTGTTATTGCACAAGGAGATGGCAATGCCTTCATCTACTTCCAATTCTGATTCCGAAGTGGCACGTCCGGGTTTTGTGCGTCAGACCGCTTCCGACCGCCCCGGTGTCGCACAGCCGGTACCGGAACGCGATATTCCGGCACGACCCTGGGGCCCGATCATTTTCGCCGCCTTCATCATGTTCGTTTTGTTGATCGCCGCTTGGGAATGGTATTGGCGCGATTACGGCGTTACCCCGAGTTATCGAAACAGTCCCGGCCAGTGGGCGGCACAACGGCGACGCATCGACAATGGCGAAGGTGATAAAACCGTCTTGATCGGTTCATCGCGGGTCTTGTTCGGCGTGCAATTACCGGTCTGGGAAAAAGCCGTCGGCGAACGTCCGATTCAATTGTCGCTGGAAGGCACTTCCTCGATTCCGGTGCTGGAAGATCTTGCCGAGGATCCGAATTTCAAGGGCCGCTTATTGATCGGCGTGACGCCGGATTTATTTTTCAGCGGTTTCGCCTATCGCGGCGACGTGATTCCGTACTACCACAAGCAAGGCCCATCACAACGCAGTGGGCACTGGATATCACAACATTTTTTCGAGCCCTATTTCGCTTTTTATGACCCCGACTTCGCGCTCGATACGCTTGTCAAACGACAAGCCTGGCCGGTACGTCCCGGTGTGCCTTCGCGCAGGTCGGTTCGCAAGTTGATGATCCAGGATGCCGATCGCAATTCGCATATGTGGCGCAAGATCGAAGTCGATCCGGAATATCGCGCGTTGATGCGCAGTATCTGGTCGGAACGTTTTGTCGGCCCGCCGCCACCGATGATGAATACACCGGAAAAATTGCACAAGTTGATCGACACGCAAATCAGTCGAGCCGAAGCCGCCGTAAAAAAACTGCGGGCACGGGGTGTCAGCATGGTATTTATCCGGATGCCAAGCGCCGGCGAATACTATGCCTTCGAGCAAAAAGTATTTCCGCGTTCATCGACCTGGGATGTGTTGCTGAAACGGACCAACACGCCGGGAATACATTTCGAAGATCATCCCGAACTGCAGGGCTATGAATTACCCGAATGGTCACATCTGTCGGCATCGGAAGCCAATCGGTTTACCGCCGCATTGATGCCGATTGTGCAGCAGGAATTCGAGGCGCAGGAAAGCAAATAATTTTCGCGACCGTAGGGGCGCCTGCTTGCTGCGCCCGCTTTTGATTTTTATGTGATTCGTAGGAGGCCGCTTGCGGGCGACGAACAATCATGCAGGCAAGATTTATGTTGCCGACGCGTTCGTCAGCAAACGCTGCCGCGTCGGCCAGGCATGCTTGACGATGCGAACCAGCACGCCGGCATATTGTTTCCAGAAACCGCCGGTGTTGTAGTTCACTCCGTAGCGCGCACAAATATCTTTTACGCGCGGTGCAATCTCTGCGTAACGCGGCGCCGGCAAATCCGGAAACAAGTGATGTTCGATTTGATGGCTGAGATGTCCGGTCAACAAATGGAACCAGCGGCCACCTTCCAGATTGCTCGAACCCTGGATTTGTCGCAGATACCATTGACCACGGGTTTCGTTTTCAACTTCTTTGCGGGTATAGGTTTGCACGTCTTCGGTGAAATGACCGCAGAAAATAATCGCATTGGTCCAGATATTGCGAATCAGATTGGCAATCAGGTTGCCGAGCAATACGCGCGGCCATTGCCAGAACGCCAGTGCCGGGAACAAGACATAATCCTTGAATAATTGCAGGCCGGCCTTTTTCAGAAACGGCGACACGCGTTCACGGAATTCCGCGTACTTCATGCGGCCTTTGACGAAGCGGCCGATCTTAATGTCATGCACCGCCACACCCCACTGGAAATTGATCGCCAGCAGGAAATACCAGAGCGGTTGCAGCAAGGTCGAAGGCGTCCATTTTTGCGATTCGGTCAAGCGCAACATGCCGTAGCCGAAATCATGATCAAGCCCGAGAATATTGGTGTGATTATGATGCTCGACATTATGCGAATGCCGCCAATGGTCGCCGTCACAAACGATATCCCACTCGTAGGTTTGTGAATTCAGCGAGGGGTCATTCATCCAGTCGTACTGGCCATGCATCACGTTATGGCCGACTTCCATATTCTCGAGAATCTTCGCCAGTGACAAACCAATGACGCCGGCAACCCAGCTGATCGGACCAAAACCGAACATCAGCGATGAGCGACCAACAATCGCCGATGCCTGCACGATATGGCGCATCTTGCGAATATGTTTGGCATCGCGTTCGCCGATATCGTTCAGCACTTCGAGACGCAAGGCATCCAGTTCGGTTTCGAAACCTTTCAGTGCGTCGCCTTCCAGTCGTGTCTTGAAAATCATAAATAGGTTCCTGAATTAGAGAGCGAGTTCGAGTGCGCTTTGCGGTGTGGAGATGCAAAGCTGGATCAATTCTTCACCCGGGCCGGACACCTGGCCGGTGAGCAGATTGGTCACGGTGCCGCTGAGCTTTTTGCATTGGCAGGTACGGCAGATACCGCGGCGGCAACCGAAACGCGGCTGCAAACCGGCGGCCTCAGCGCCATCCAATAAACTTTGTCCGGCTTGTACGGTGAATACTTGTTCTGCATTGCCGTGCGTGATTGCGTGTTCCGCAGCATTGGGATCAATCGGTGCTGCACGACGACCAAAACTTTCACTTTGCAGATAGTCGCTACGACCGGCGTCGGCAAACATTTTCTCGATGCCTTGCATGAAACCGTCGGGACCGCAGAGCAGGGTTTCGCGCGTTTTCCAGTCCGGCACGAGTGTTGAAATAATATCGGCATTCACGCGACCACCGTTTTCGGTCGCATGCAGATGAACGCGCAAATTTGCCGATTGTGCAGCGAGGCTTTGCAACTCATCGGAAAAAATGATGTCGGCCTGCGTGCGTCCGCAATGCAGGATCACGACATCGCGCGATGAGTTTTCATTTTTCATTGCCTGCAGCAAGGACATCAATGGCGTCACGCCGCTGCCAGCACTGAGCATCAGTAATTTACCGTCACTCGAACGCGGTGCGAAACTGCCCTGTGCCTGGCTAAGGCGCACGATTTGCCCGACTCGCAGCGCATGTGCTGCAGCGGAGACCGGGCCATTGGCTTTTTGCTTGATGGTGATGCGGATCAAGCCGTCTTTGTCCGAAGCGTTGGAGAAACTGAAACAGCGGGCATGGCGCGCGCCATTGATTTCCAGTTCCAATAAAACATGCTGACCAGGAACAAATCCCTTGAAGCGGGCATTGGTTTTCAACCACAGGCTTTTAACGCCCGGCGCTTCATCGACGATTTTTTCTACCCGTGCCCGCGCTTCGATCAATGACCATAAAGGATTCACCGCCGTGGCCAGACGGTCCCAGGCCGAGCGCTGGTTCAACGGTGCCCAGAGCGGGTGCCGCAGGAATTGGCGAACACCTGAGTGGCGGGTTTTAGGCTTGGCTTGAGGCTTGTTCATGTCTTGGCCGTGAATTACAGTAAACATATGTTTACTCAATATGCCTAGAGTTTCAACCCTAAAGATGACAGTTGGCCTATCGTCTATACTGCTTATTCAGCCAAATGGCTGTTTCCAAGCCCTGGAGCGCCCTTTGTCCCTCAGTAAACAAGCCGTAACGCGAACCGACATGCCGTCGACCGGAACGCGCATCGAGCAGAAAGAGCGGACCCGTCAGCGAATTTGCGAGGCAGCTTTAAGCCTGATTGGCGAGGGTCGCAGTTTTACTTCCTTGAGCCTGCGCGAGATTACCCGCGAAGCCGGTATCGTGCCGGCCGCGTTTTACCGGCATTTCAGCGATATGGATCAGCTTGGTTTGGCGCTGGTCGAAATGGGTGGTGTTACTTTGCGTCGTTTATTGCGTGAAGCCCGTCGCGACGGCATTCCACCGACTGATATGTTGCGCGGCTCGGTGCTGATCTATAAACGCTTCGTCGAAGAACGCAGCCTGGTATTCCGTTTCATCGCCGGCGAACGCGGCGGCGGCTCGCAAGTGTTGAGAAGTGCCATTCGCACGGAAGAGAGCCACTTCGCTTCGGAAATGGCGCAGGACTTGCGTGCACTGGGAACACTGACCGACCTATCCACGGGCAGTCTGCAAATGATTTGCGGCTTGGTAGTAACCACGATGCTGAATGCCGCTTCCGACATTCTGGATCTGCCAAAAGCACAAGTACGACAAGAAAAAGAAATGGTCGATAATTTCGTCCGACAACTCCGCGTAATTTTTATCGGCGCACGTTATTGGAAAGAACCGTAGCCCGGGTCATGGCTCCACCTGACCCGGGATGGTCTGCGATGATTTTTCATATCAAACAAAAAGCATCAGGACCACGAAGATAAAACCGTGGGAGCGTCCCCCGATTTTCATCGGGGCAGGCTTCAGGCGCGAAAAACCTGCGACAGACTTTGAAAGAACGAAGCTCTTTATGCAGATATATTTCCCGGATCGGTGGTTCGCAGGTTTCCCCGGGTCAGGTGAAGCCATGACCCGGGCTACGTAAAACGGGAAGAATGGCATACGACAAGACTGTTCTTAAGGCCTAAGCTGGATCTATACATCAGGCATCGGCGGGCTCATGCAATTCCATCGCGGGCAATTTCTCGGCACTTACCAAAAGCGACGCGAATCGTTTGGCTTGAGCATTGCGGAAATGACGCCAACGGTGCCCGAGCACGAAGTTGAAACCCACACGCATGACGATGCCCATTTCCTGTTGTTGATGGAAGGACGGTACTTAAGCAGTGCGCGGGGTATGCCGGACATTTGCAACGAAACCGCGATTATCATGAACCCGCCCGGTACCCGGCATCGCGATTGTTTCAGAGGAACTCAAGGTCGTTTTCTGACCTTGTCGATGTCAGGCGATGATTGGCGGGCCGCCACGAAAGATTTTCCGGTCGGCGATTATGCTTTGCGAATGGATGCCACCGCCTTGTTGTCGGCTTATCGAATTTGGCGCGAACTCCATCAGTGGGATGATGCTTCGGCGTTGGTAATCGAAGCAGAAAGTCATACGCTGTTTTCCGAAGCAGGCATTGCCGTCAAGCAGGTGAAAACACTGGCGCCAGCGTGGCTTGCCCGTACTCGCGAGCTTCTGCGCGATACAAACGTTGAAACACCGCGTTTGTCCGAGCTGGCAAAAACAGCCGATGTGCATCCGGTGTATTTTGCCCGCGCATTCCGTCAGCGTTATGGTTGCTCGCCCGGCGAATACTTGCGTCGTTGCCGACTAGAACGGGCAACCGGCTTGCTGCGCGATAATCGATTAAGCCTCGCACATATTGCAACGCAGTGTGGTTTTGTCGATCAAAGTCATTTCCACCATAGCTTTCGACGCGAGTATCGAGTCGGTCCCGGCGAGTTTCGTCAGATGACCCGCAGGCAAGCCATGGTTCATTGCGTACAAGACGCAGCGCTCCGGGCTTGTTAATTTACGGGCATCATCTTTCAAGGTAGGCATCATGTTTTTAGCGAAGCGAATTATTTCAACAGTGTTGCTGGCACTTGTTCCATTTGGCTTGCAAGCGGCCACCGCCAACTTCGACGAGGTCAGTAAATCGGTCAAGGCCGGTGATTTTTCGAAAATCACCAGTATTGTCGTGTCACGCGACGGTAAAGTTCTGTACGAAGAATATTTCGATGAAGGCGGTGCCGAAGCCCGCCGCAATACCCGTTCGTCGACCAAGACGGTAGCGGGCATGCTGACCGGGCTGGCCATTGCCGATGGCAAATTGCCGAACCAGCAGGCGACTATCCTGCCGTATTTGACGGCGAAACATCCGGTGATTCAAAACAATGACCCGCGCAAGGCAGAGATTACCGTCGAAGATCTGCTGACGATGTCCTCGCTGCTGGAATGTCATGACGAAAATCAGTTCTCGCGTGGCAACGAAGAACGCATGTATCTGGTCGAGGATTGGGTGCAGTTTTATCTCGATCTTCCGATCCAGGGCTTTCCGGCCTGGATGCCGAAACCAGCCGATTCCAAATATGGCCGCAATATGCGTTATTGCACCGCAGGCGTAACGACGCTGGGTGAAGTATTGCAAAACGCGACCGGCGAGCCTTTGCAAAATTACGCGCAACGACGTTTATTCACGCCGCTGGGTATTGAAAAACCGGAATGGCAATTCTCGCCACTCGGATTGGCGCAGGCAGGCGGTGGTCTGGGTTTGCGTAGTCGCGATCTGTGGAAACTTGGCCAGCTTTATCTGGATGGCGGAAGTTATCAGGGTAAAAAAATCATTTCATCCGATTGGGTAAAGCAATCGATAGCACCTCACGCCAGCATGGATGAAGAAGCGGGTATCGAGTACGGCTACCTCTGGTGGCGGATGCAATTTCCGGTCAAGGAAAAAATCTGGAAATCGTTTTCGATGAACGGCACCGGCGGAAATACCGTGCAGGTATTTCCCGAACAAAAAGTCGTCGTCGTGATTACCACCACCAATTACAACGAACGCCAACCACACAAGATCACGATCAAATTATTGACCGAGAAAATTTTGCCGCAGCTTTGAGGTAGGCCGGGTAACGCTCTTTTTACCCGGGTTTGGAGATGATGCGATTGGGTCTCATCTTCCGTGAATTCTTTAATGCAACGCGATATTCCCGGGTCAGATGAAGACGTAGCCCGGGTCATGGCTCCACCTGACCCGGGTCGGTCTGCGATGATTTTGCCACCCGTCGGAGCTTCCGTTAGGCGCGAAAAACCTGCGACAGATTTTTGAAAGCGTTGTAGCCCGGGTAACGCTCTTTTTACCCGGGTTTGGAAATGATGCGATTGGGTTTCATCTTCCGTGAATTCTTTAATGCAACGCGATATTCCCGGGTCAGATGAAGCCATGACCCGGGCTACGTCACTATGACCAACGGCAGGCTTGACATCTACTAATTGATTAGTACTATACGGGTCGTACTCAGGAGATTTTCATGTCCGATCCGCGTCCAACCGAAGGTGAATTGTCTATTTTGCGTGTGCTTTGGGATCGAAAAGAGCCCTGCACGGTGCGTGAAGTTCATGAAGCACTGATGCGCAGCAAAGACACCGCTTACACGACGGTGTTGAAGATGATGACGATCATGTCCGAAAAGGGCCTGGTCACCCGCGATGAATCCGAACGCAGCCATCGATATGCCGCAGCATTTCCAGAGCCCACCGTGCAATCAGCGATGTTGAACGATTTGATGCAACGCGCCTTCTCCGGTTCCGCGCTGCAACTGGTACAGCGCGCACTCGATGGCAATACCGCAAGTGCCGAGGATCTCGACGCGATTACAAAAATGATCGCGAAAGCAAAAGCCAAAAAGAACAAAGCCTGACACCGGATATCGACATGAACTTCAACCACTCCCTCGAAGCCGTGCTCGCACAGACTCTACTGCATTCCCTCTGGCAGATTGCCGTGCTGGGCTTGCTCGCGGCAATGTTGCTTGGTCTGTTGCGTCGCCGAAGTGCGGCCTTGAAACATGTCGTTGGCATGGTGTTCCTATTATTGATGATTGCCGTGCCGATACAGACTTTCTTCTTGCTGTCGGCTGAAAACGCCAACATCGGTACGCTGGCACATACCGACGGCGTGTTGCCTTTATTGCTGCCGGTCATGCTGAATCTGCCGCAGGTCACGTCATCGACTTCCGGCCTGGTATTGCCTTGGCTCTGGTGCGCCGGTGTGATCTTTATGTTGTTGCGCTTGATCGGCGGCTGGTGGATGTTGCGCAAACTCGATCATCAGGCGGCAATAGCTTTGCCGGCGATTTGGCAGCAGCGCGCCGAGTCGATTCGTATCGCTTTGGGTATTCGCCGCGATGTGACTATCAAACTTTTAAAAGATATGGGCTTGCCATGCACCGCCCGTGCCTGGCATCCGATCGTCTGGTTACCGGTTTCGATCTTGACGCAGCTAACACCGGATCAGATCGAAGCGCTGATCGCGCATGAGCTTGCGCATATCCGTCGTCTTGATTGGATCTGGAACGGATTGCAATGTGTGATCGAAGCGGTTCTGTTTTATCACCCGGCCGTGTGGTGGTTGAACCGCCGCATTCGTCAGGAACGCGAAAATGCCTGTGATGATCTGGCGGTGGCGGTATGTGGCGACTCCATCGCGTTGGCCGAGGCGCTTGCAACACTGGAGCGCGATCGGAGTCCTGCCCACATGCTTGCTTTATCTTCCGATGGAGGTTCTCTCATGCAACGTATAACGCGCCTGCTGTCTCCGGATTCGTCCGCAAAAATTCGCTGGGCGGTGCCGATGGGATTGACGGCTTTAATGATTACCGGCGTATTCCTGGCGGCGCAGGCCAGCCATGCGACCGGAAATGGATCGGCTTCGGATGATCTGTCCTGGTGGACGCATATTGGCGAATCGACCGAGATTCGTGAAACCAATGACCAGGGTCTCAGCCGTGTGTACCACAAGTGGATCGATCTCTCCGGCAATCCACATGAAACTTTTAGATTAAATGGCAAGCTGGTGCCGATCGACAAAAGCGTGCGGCAATGGTTGAAGCAACAAATGGCTTCCAATCATCCACCGGCGCCGCCTGCACCGCCACCGCCAGCACCACCGGCTCCGCCTTCAATGACGGAATCCGTAGTTGTTCAAGCAGCAGTGCAAGCAGCAAGACAGGATTCAAGAATGGTGAGGGCATTAGGTTCATCCATCATCGCCGAATCGATTCATGGTCCGAGTTATAGCGATGATGACGAAGCACAACTGTCGCTCGTGATGTCCGGTTCGAAAGGCAGGGCCGATGTTCAGGTAGTCGGCGAAAAAGCGGATGGAGTGTGGGTTTTCAATACTTTCGATATCGAGTCTTTGGAGTCGTTCGCAAAATAGGCGACAGTTATTTTTTTCGTTTCAAACTACTAATCAATTAGTAGATTGAATATATAAACACAAAGGATTTTTTGTCATGCAAGCCAGTACCAGAAAAAATATTCGTAGAATCATTTGGCTGATGGTGATCGCCGTTATCGGCGGTGCCGTCTTCATCCTCCTGCCTTTCCTCGGCCACGACGGGCCGCCGCAAAAAGACATGAAAATCGATCAGGCGACGCGGGTGGAAGTGATCGAAGCGGTGATCGCCAATCTCAATCAACATTATGTCTTTCCGGAAAAAGCCGCCGCCATGGAAAAACGCCTGCGCCGGGAATTGAAAAATGGCGATTACGATAATGTCACCAGTGCCAATGAGCTGGCCGAAAAACTCGGCGAAAGTTTGCAGGCGCAAACGCTGGATAAACATCTCGAGATCCGCTATTTCGAAGAACCCATCCCGGAGCAGCAACCCGGCGAAGAAGTGACCTCGGAAAAACTCAGGCAGCAATCGGAAAATATCCGGTTAAATTATGGTTTCCACAATGTCGACAGATTGCCTTTCAACATCGGTTACATCGACCTGCATGCTTTCGCCGATTCACCACATGTTGCCGAACGCATGGCGGCCGCGATGAATCTGCTGGGTGATACCCGCGCGATGATCATCGATTTACGGAAAAACGGCGGCGGCTCGCCGGACACGGTTGGGCTGTATGCCAGCTATTTTCATGACAAACGGACGCATTTAAATGACATCTATATGCGGGAAGAAAACAAAACCACGGAAATGTGGACCACCGAAAACGTAGCCGGAAGAAAATACGGTGAAAAAAGAAAACTGTATCTACTCACGAGCGCCGATACCTTTTCCGCCGCCGAGGATTTCGCCTACGCGATGAAAAACAATAAACGCGCAACCATCATTGGCGAAGTCACCGGTGGCGGCGCACATCCGGGCGATATCCATCGCTTGAGCGCGCACTTCATGATGAATGTTCCGGCGGGTCGCACGATCAGTCCGGTCACGCATACCGATTGGGAAGTGGTCGGCGTTCAGCCCGACATCAAAGTCTCAGCCGACGATGCGCTGGATCAGGCACAGCTGATCATTCTGAAAGATTTCCTGAAAACCGAAAAAGATCCGGAGTGGCGCGCGCGTCTGGAAGAAAGCATTGCCGATCTGGATTAATTGATAAACACGAAATAATCGTAGCCCGGGTCATGGCTTCATCTGACCCGGGATGGTCTGCGATGATGTTGCAACCCGTGGGAGCGTCCCCGATTTACATCGGGGCAGGCATCAGGCGCGAAAACCCGCAGGTTCATGATGTCAGTATTCCCCGGGTCAGATGAAGCCATGACCCGGGCTACGAGATCCGTTTAGCCAACATGTAGCTCAGCCGCACCTTCATGCAACTCGCCGATGACACAAGCATCGGCAAAACCTTTCTCATGAAATTCCGCCAACACGTCTTTCACGCTTTCCGGTGAACAGGCCACCAAAAGCCCACCACTGGTTTGCGGATCGGTCAACAGATGCCTTTGCCAGGCCGGAAAATCTTCCGGCAATCGCACTTCTTCGTCATAGCTCGACCAATTACGATTCGATGCGCCGGTAAGAATGCCGTCTTCGGCAAAATCACGCGCGGTTTGCAGGATCGGCAAATCGGCAAAATGTATCTTCGCCGTTACTTGCGAGCCGCGACAGATTTCCAGCAGATGGCCGGCCAGACGCAGTTTGCCGGACATCTGATCCATGTCCTGTTCAACGAAGTGCTGTTCGACCGTATTGCCGATCAGCAGGCCGAGTGTCAGCAGCACCGCCGTCGATACGGCGGCGAAGAGTAGGGTGAGCCGCAAGGTGATCGATTCGCTGCGGCGGCTCATTCAGTGTTGTCCTCCAGCACGTAGCCCATCCCGCGCACGGTGTGGATGAGTTTCGGCTCGAACCCATCATCCATTTTTGCGCGCAGCCGCCGCACCGCCACCTCGATGACATTGGTGTCGCTGTCGAAGTTCATGTCCCAGATCTGCGAGGCGATCAGCGAGCGCGGCAGCACTTCGCCGCGATGCCGCAGCAGCAGTTCGAGCAGGGCGAATTCCTTGGCCGTCAGGTCGATGCGGCGGCCGCCGCGCGTGACCCGGCGCCGCAGCAGATCGAGTTCGAGGTCGGCAGCGCGCATCTGCTCCGCATCCTTGCTGCGGCTGCCGCGGCGCAGCAGGGTCCGCACCCGCGCCAGGAGTTCGGCGAAGGCGAAGGGTTTCACCAGGT
>Ga0208628_1000379_pt1 | contig 23346 bp, 20 predicted proteins | sample LakWasMet16_LOW5_2_FD_183864 | JGI IMG/M metagenome (GOLD analysis project Ga0208628, IMG submission 183864) | Freshwater sediment methanotrophic microbial communities from Lake Washington under simulated oxygen tension - Sediment Metagenome... | ecosystem: Environmental > Aquatic > Freshwater >... | reverse complement strand
GTCATCGCCGTATTGATTACCCAGGAATGCCTGATAAGCCAGCGGACGATCAAAGAATTTATCGGTATGCGCGTGGTGACTATTCAGATAACCGATATTCGAAAAGAAGCGGCCGGCGCGCAGGGTAAAACCATTCTGCAGCGCGGTGGTTTCAATAAAGGCTTCTTCGACACCGAGTTCATCCTGGCCACCGTCGCTGCCGACGGCGAGTGTCAATTGACCGAAAAATTTCTCGTCGATATTGGTCGCAAAGGAAATTTCACTCTCGCCGAGAGAAATGCCTTTCGCACTCGGAGCGCCTTCGCCAACCAAAGGAAAACCGCTGCGGAAATAACTGTCGGGATCGACCGAATGATGGGTGTAGCTGCCGTTGAGAATAATGCTGATCGAAGGATTGAACGCATTCGGGTTGCTTTCAGCCTGAACTGGCGCGGGCGTTTCTTCTGCGGCAGCTACTTGAGCTGGCTGGGCTGCCTTCAATTCCTCGATTTCCGCCTTGGTTGCCTGCAAGGCTGCCATCGCGTCGGCCGCCTGTTGGCGCATGGCTTCGGCACTGGCTTCCAGGCTTTTGATACGCGCTTCGAGCGCGTTGATCTGATCTTGCGATGCTTCCCCGGCAAAAGCCGGCGATGCCATAGCGGACAGGATGCAAAGGGCTAACAGGGACTTTTTCATTGACGAATTCCAGAGGCTAAATGGACCAGAATGGCAATGTTATATTATTACAATATAAGCGCATAGGCCAAAAGTCATGGTGTCGGCACGTAAGTCACCAACTCTGGAATGAGGATAAGCCTTGGTGCGCTACTCGACCCCTGCGCACTTTTCGCAGATGCCGTGCACTTCAAGAATCTGGGCGCGCGTGGTGAAACCAATCGACTTCGCCTGTTTTTCCAGCAAGGCGGAAACGCCGTCGTCTTCCATTTCAACCGAGTTCTGGCATTTGTCGCAAATTAAAAAAGGAACCGAGTGCTGCACTTGCGGATGGTGACAACTGACGAAAGCGTTGATCGAGGCAAGCCGATGAATGAAGCCCTGCTCGAGCAAAAAATCCAGTGCGCGATAAACCGTCGGCGGTGCCGCACTGCCCTTTTCGGTTTTCATTTTATCCAGCAAATCGTAAGCCTTGATCGGTTTCGTTTCTGCGGCAATCAAAGCCAAGGCCTGCGCACGCAATGGCGTCAGACGCAGACCGCGTTCTTCGCAAGCCTCTTCGACCGCTTTTACGAAACCACCGGCATCGTGCACATGGTGCACGGGGTCGGTACAGGGATGTTCGTGTGAATGTGCATGTTTACTCATGACTTTAAGCTTACGCCTTTAGACCGATGTTAGGGCCATTATCAAACCAGTTTAGCCAGCATTTCCAAAGCGGTATCAATCCGTTTGAGCGCTTCTTCGCGACCGGCAAGATAGACCGTGTGATCGATTGATGGCGATTGCTGCGTGCCCGTGATCGCGACGCGCAAGGCAGGGCCGATCTTGCCCAGACCGACGCCGAGTTTTTCGCCCGTGGTTTGCATTGCCGCATGAATTGCAGCCGGGCTCCATTCGGACAAACTCGCCAGCTCCGCGCGAACCGTCTGCAACGGCAGCACTGCGGCAGGCACAAATTGTTTTGCAACGGCGGCTTCATCGTAATGCGTGAGTGGCTGGTACCAGATGGCAGCGCGTTCCGCCATTTCTTTCAAGGTATTCACGCGATCACGCAAGGCGACCACGACATCGGCAAGCGCCGGCCCTTTCGACAAATCGTAACCTGCTTTATCCATATGCCATTGCAAATGTTTCGCCACGTCTTCCGGTGCATCGGTTTTCAGATAATGCGAATTGATCCAGTTCAGTTTGGTCGGATCAAGACGTGAGGCTTTCGAGTTCACGTCTTCAATTTTGAATAGCTCGATCATTTCCGGAATGCTGAAAATTTCCTGGTCACCATGTGACCAACCCAAGCGCACCAGATAGTTCAACAAAGCGTGCGGCAGATAGCCGTCATCATGGTATTGCATCACGTTCGCCGCGCCGTGACGTTTGGAAAGCTTCGCGCCTTCCGGGTCCAGAATCATCGGCATATGCGAAAAATACGGAACTGCCGCGCCAAGCGCCTTGTAGATATTGATCTGGCGCGGCGTATTGTTGACGTGGTCATCGCCGCGAATCACATCGGTAATTTGCATGTCGAGATCATCGACGACCACGGCAAAGTTGTAGGTCGGGTAACCATCGGAACGAAAAATGACCAGATCATCCAATTCATCATTGTTGAATTCGATGCGCCCCTTGATTTTGTCTTCCCACACCACGCTTCCGCCAATCGGGTTCTTGAAACGAATCACGCGATTCGGATCGTCCTTGTGCGGCGCATTCAAGTCGCGGTAGTGGCCGTTGTAGCGCGGCTTTTCGTTTTTCGCCATCGCAGCTTCGCGCATGGCTTCCAATTCATCCTTTGTTTCGTACGCATAGTAGGCATGGCCGGCAGCGACCAATTGTTCGGCCACTTCCTGATAACGCGCAAGCCGCTGCGTCTGGTAGATCGGACCTTCGTCATAACCCAGACCCAGCCAGTTCATCGCATCGAGAATGCCCTGTACAGCGGCATCGGTTGAACGCTCACGGTCGGTATCTTCAACCCGCAATATGAACGCACCACCTTGATGCCGGGCTTCCAGCCAGCAATAAAGCGCGGTACGGGCTCCGCCGATATGCAAAAAACCGGTAGGGCTGGGGGCAAAGCGGGTGCGACAGCTCATAAAGTGATCTCGATATTCAATACCGATATTTTAGCAGTCCAAGGCGATTTATAAGCTGTTTTTCTAGTCGAAAAGGCTTAAGCGGACTATCATGCACCTGCCCCCCAGGAGTTAAAAATGTTCGCCCGCATCTGCTTTTTTTGCCTTGTCTTGCTTGCCACGCCCGGTTTTTCGCAAGATCTCGCCCTACCCAACAGCAATAACTCGAAAAATCCCAAAGTTGCCATCGACACCGATCACGGGAAAATCGTGCTGGAATTATTTGCCGACAAGGCACCCGTCACGGTCAATAATTTTCTCGCCTATGTGCAATCGGGTCATTACGACAACACGATCATTCACCGGATAGCGAAGGACTTCATCATTCAGGGCGGCGCGTATAACGCGAACCTTGCTAAAAAACCGCAGCGCAATGCGATTGCGCGCGAAACCACGAAAGACCTGAAAAATCTTCGTGGCACCATTGCCGCGGCACGTAAATTATCCGACCCCAATTCGGCGACTTCGGAATTCTTCATCAATCTTGTCGATAATCCGCAACTCGATTTTCAATCCGCCAACAGCCCGTTGAACCAGGGCTTTGTCGTGTTCGGGCAAATTATCGAGGGCATCGAGGTCATCGATAAAATCCGCAAGGTCGAGACTACCGACAAGCCGGGCTTCCCGGGTTTGCCGACGAAGCCCGTGCTTATCCGATCGATATCGCAGGTAGCGCAATAAACATGGCGACTCTTTTTATCTCGGATTTGCACCTGGATGAGAGCCGGCCGGAAATTACCGCCTTGTTTCTGGATTTCCTGAAAAGCGATGCCGTAAAAGCCGAAGCGCTTTATATTCTTGGCGATTTATTCGAGGCTTGGGTAGGCGATGATGATGACGCCGCGCTGGGTACGTCTGTGGCAAATGCGTTGCATGCATTGAGCGACAAAGGCGTGCCGGTTTTCTTCATGCGGGGCAATCGCGATTTCCTGGTTGGCGCGGAATTCGCCAAACGGGCCGGGCTGCAAATATTGCCCGACCCCAGCGTGCTGGAACTCTATGGCAAACCGACTCTGCTGATGCACGGTGATTTATTGTGTACTGATGACACCGCTTATCAGGTATTCCGCGCTCAAGTCCGCAGTGATCAATGGCAAGCGCAATTTTTGTCGCAAGCGCTTGCGGCGCGCCTCGCTTTTGCGGCCCATGCAAGATCGGCCAGCAAACAACATCAAAGCGGCCTGATGAATGACCAGCAGGAAAACATCATGGATGTCACGCAAGCCAGCGTAAACTCGACGATGAAACGTTATGGTGTAAGCCGATTGATTCACGGGCACACCCATCGCCCCGCAATCCACCAGTTTCATCTTGATGAAACATCATCCCAGCGCATCGTGCTGGGCGATTGGTACAGCCAGGGTTCAGTGCTTCGAGTCGATGCTGACGGTGATTTTCTAATCACCCTATAAAACGATACTGGAAGCTCTGGGGAGAGAGACATGCGTGTGCTTTTGATTGCTCTTTTGCTGCTATCCAATATTGCGGTAGCCCGTGATGATGATCTGCCACCGCTCTCGCCACTGGACAAGGCGCGCACGCAACTGCACGAAGCACTCGAAGACAGCAATCCCGACACCCGCAAACAGGCGGTACAGGCGCTCGGACTGATTGGCCCGCGCCAACCCTATCTGGGTGAGCTGATCGACATGGCCGAGGACAAGGACGTGGAAGTCCGCATCGCCGCGATCAGCAGCATGGTCGACGTCAAGGGGCCCGAGATCATCGCGCCACTTAGAAAAGCACTGGATGATGATGTCCCCGAAGTCAGTTTCTCGGCGGCAAAAGCACTGTGGATATTGAATGACCCTGCCGGGCGCGAAGCATTGTTATTGGTGCTGGAAGGAGAATCAAAAATCTCTTCGAGCTATCTGAGCGACAAATCACGCAAGACATTACGGCTATTTCGAACCCCGACCAAACTGATGATTTTCGTGCTGCGAAAGAGTGTTGGTTCCGTCGGGGTACCCGGTTTGGGTCGCGGGGTTTCTTCGCTTGAAGGCATGTTGGTGGACGGCGAATTATCCGGCCGTGCGGGTACTGCTCTATTACTGAGCAATGACAATGACCCTCGAGTCGTCGCCGCTCTGCGCGAAGGTCTCACCGACAAGACCTGGTCGGTACGCGCGGCATCCGCCCATGCCATTGCCGTTCAAAACAACATCGACCTGCAGCCGGATTTAATTCCCTTGCTGGACGACAAAAAGGAAGCCGTTCGCGTTCGGGCATCGGCAGCCTACATCCGGCTTGAATTGATCCGCTCGGAAAAAAGCAAGTCCGAAAAAGTTAAAAAGGCAAAGCGTAAAGAACTGCGTTGAAATATGGGGTGGTCGCTGCCACCTGCTCTCTACCATGCTTTTTTCAGGAAGCAGATCTTCTAGACCAGGCCTTTGACTTTTTCGACATTGAATTCAGTTTATTCTTCATCATCAGTTAGCCGAATATTCTTGACCATGGTGCCGCGCTTGAGTGTTTTCGAAATATCCCTGACCTTAAAATTCCGCACCTAATTTTTTTGCATCATATGAAGCGACTTCGTATTCAAGATTGGGAACGCCCTTCACTTTTATCTTGATGTTTTTAGCCGCCTGCAATGCCTTGTAAAAAACTTTTTCATTCTCGATAAACAATGCGGGGCCATTACCGGTATCGGCCTGTTTGCCGGGAAAGGTTCTGTATTCGCCATCATCAAATGAAATTTGCATCGTGCACGGCGAACCGCAACTGAACCGGCTTTGTGCGAGCACCAGATAAATACTGTTCCCCCAATCCGGATGGATTCGGATAATCATCCGGGCAGCGGGGGGCAAATCGGAAGGCTCGCCGGCAAACATTTCCGGATTGCTGTAAATACCGGCCGAAAACTGCGTTTTCTTGCCGACCGGAACTTGCTGGTAATCCCAGAGGCTCGCGAGTCTGCGTTCGTCCTGCATGGCTTTTGCTTGCAAGCTGATGTCATCGTAACGGGACTTCAATGCCTTTGCTTCATCGCTTTCGGGAAAGCGGGCCATCAATACATCGGCATTTTGCAAGGCCAGCAACCAGTTCTTGTCGTTCACCGCCGCGTCGAGATCCTTCATCAACGCCGCAGCTTGTTCATTGTTTTGCGCGTCGACCGGCTTTTCGGCATTGCAGGCAACGATCAATAAAACCAGGCAAATCAGGATAATTTTTTTCATGATGAACTCGTTAGTTGAATACGACCTGGGCACTTAGATCTTCGAGCATTGCCATTTCCGCATCACCAAAACCGGCGGCAGTGCGGGCGGAAAAATTATATGGCCCGCGAATCGAGGCTTTCGCAAGTCCGGTGATCAGGTCGCTGAAAGTCTGCAGGGGCTCTTTTTTCTCTTGCTCGCAGCACCACAAAAACCAGCGGGTACCGGCAGCCACGTGCGGAATTTCTTCCTCGAGAATGATTTCGAGAATATCGGCGGAAACATGGTCGCCGACACTGCGCAACCTCGCCATCATTCCCGGTGTTACATCAAGACCGCGCGCTTCCAATACTCTTGGCACCAGAGCCATTCGGGCCAGACAGGAATGCGCCGTTTTTTCAGCCATTTCCCACAGTCCGTTATGCGCTTCGAAATCTCCGTACTGCACTTCCATTTCGCGCAGACGATTCGACAGCATCATGAAGTGCCGCGATTCGTCCGACGCCACCTTGACGAAATCGGCATAGAACGCGAAGGGCATGTCGCGGAAACGATAAACGGCATCCCAGGCGAGATTCATTGCATTGAATTCAATATGGGTAATGGCATGCAGGAAACTGGCGCGACCTTCGGTGGTTCCCATGCCGCGTTTCGGCAGGTTTTTCGGCGGCACCAGGATCGGTTTATCGGGACGTCCGGGAGCTGCGATGGCCTCGGGCATTTGTGCTTTATTGCCGAGCTTTAACTCGCCGGCAAAAAAGGCGGCGGCAGATTTCTGAGTAAGCAATACTTTTCGTTCCGGATCGGATTCGGCTATGCATAGTTGCGCCGCTTCAAACAGGCACTCCATTTCAAATGCCTTTTATCTTGTAGCTGCCGTCGGCATTAAATTCGATTTTTATTTTTTTGGCTGGCCGGAATTCATTCGCTTCGGCAACAACGAGAATATTCACGCCGTCTTTGGCCGGCTTGTATAATGCCTTGTCCAATTGGTAGTCGGCATGATCGTTATTGAATTCTTCAATGCCGGTGCCGTCCACCACGGTCAAACCGCTACGATCGGCATTCAGGCCAAGCCTTTCAACGTAAAGAAAACTTTGCCCGTACATGTCGAGTTCGATAATGCGAAACGGCCCCGAGTTTTCACCTGCTTGCCAATTGCCGCAGGTGGTGATCCGTGTGATGTCGTTGACGTGGTATTTGAATATTTCGTCGTACGCTACCTGCCGGCCCAGTGCAAAAGCATCAAGACTGAAGCCGCACAAAAAAAACAACGCGAATTTACTGATAGAAGATTTCATCTGGAAATATCAAGCGGTCCGCTTTTTCTTTTTCGAATCGTCGCTGCGGGCTTGCTGCAGGCGTTCAAAATAGCCGGGTTCAATGCCGGTCACGTATTCGCCGTTGAAGCATGAGGAATCGAAATTATCGAGCTTGTGCTTCGGACCGGACACTGCGTCTTCCAGATCCTTGATGTCCTGATAGATCAACCAGTCGCAACCCAGAATTTCCTGAATTTCGGCATCGCTGCGGCCATGCGCCACCAATTCGCTGACCGCAGGCATGTCGATGCCGTATACATTCGGAAAACGCACCGCCGGCGCGGCCGACGCGAGATACACTTTCTTCGCACCGGCATCGCGTGCCATCTGCACGATCTGCTGCGAGGTCGTTCCGCGAACGATGGAATCGTCAACCAGCAATACGACGCGATCCTTGAATTCAAGCGGAATCGCATTCAATTTTCGGCGCACGGATTTCACACGTTCGCCCTGCCCCGGCATGATGAAAGTACGTCCGATGTAACGGTTCTTGATGAAGCCTTCGCGGTATTTCACGCCGAGCGTATTGGCAATTTCCAGCGCGGCATCGCGCGATGTATCGGGAATCGGAATGACCGTGTCAATATCATGGTCGGGACGCAGGCGCAGAATCTTTTCGCCAAGTTTCACGCCCATGCGCATGCGTGCCTTGTGCACGGAAACATCGTCCATCATCGAATCGGGACGGGCGAAATAGACGTATTCGAAAATACAGGGCGTGTGTTTTTCCGGTGGCGCACAAATTTCGCTGAACAATTCTCCGCGTGCCGTAATGACCACGGCTTCGCCAGGAGCGACGTCACGTAGACGCTGGAAGCCGAGAATATCAAGCGCTACCGATTCCGAAGCAACGGCATACTCATCGCCTTGATCGGTTTCGCGCTTGCCCAATACCAGTGGACGAATGCCATGCGGATCGCGGAAAGCGACCAGGCCCAAACCCAATACTGCGCTGACGATCGCATAACCACCCTTGCAACGGCGATGCACGCCGGCAACCGCATTGATGGCATCTTGCGGAGTCAAGCTTTTTTGCGCCTGCAATTCATGCGCGAATACGTTGAGTAATACTTCCGAATCGGATTCGGTATTGATGTTGCGTTTGTCCAGTTCGAACATTTCCTTGCGCAAGGAATCGGTATTGATCAGGTTGCCGTTATGCGCCAATGCAATGCCATAAGGCGAATTGACGTAGAACGGTTGCGCCTCGTCCGAGCCTTCCGAGCCGGCTGTCGGATATCGACAATGACCGATTCCGACGCGACCATGCAGCAATTCCATTTGCGGCGAATCAAAAACATCGCGCACCAGTCCGTTGCCTTTATGCAAACGGATTTTGTTGCCGTCGACCGTCGCGATACCGGCAGCATCCTGACCACGATGCTGGAGCACCGTCAGCCCGTCGTACAAAGCCGATGCGACTTCACTTACACCCACAATTCCAATAATGCCGCACATGTTTTTCTCTTGATCCTAAGGATGTGTTTTGACGATGCCGGTCTTACCCAGTTTCTGGGTGGCTTCGTCACGCAATTTGTTGGCGGCTTCGCGATCGGCGACCGGTCCGAGACGAACGCTGTATAAAACGCCCTTCTCGGTTTCAACGCGTTTTACGAAGGCATTGAAACCCATGCTGCGTGCCCGATTGCGCATTTCTTCCGCCTTGGCGTTATCGCTCAAGGCTTCGAGTTGCACCGAGAAACCACTACTGACAGCGGAAGCTGCAGGTTTAGTCGTCGCTGCCGGTTTTGCAGTCGATGGCGCGGCATCCTGCACGTTGACTTTGCTGATGCCGCCGGCAATTTCATCGGCTTTCAAACGGGCCGCTTCCGCGCTGGCGCGATCTGCATAGGGGCCGATACGAATCTTCAATGCCGGCTTGCCATCAACGGTAATTTTTTCCGTCAACACGGGCAGTTTTTGTGCCTTTAAACGAGCAACCAAAATATTGGCGCTATCCAGTTTGGTGAAGCTGCCAATCGTGATCGTGAAATTCCCGGCAGCAACGGCTGCGGGTTTTATTTCGACCGGCTTTGTAACTGCAAGGCTTGGTTTTACTTCTGGTTTTACTTCGGCCGGCTTTGTTGTTTCAACTGGCTTTGGCGTGGACAACACTGTCGGCAAGGTGGCAATCGAAGGTGCCGTATCGACTGGAGATTTGATATCGGCTGTCACCGGGGCATCGATGACGGGTGTTTCAATTCCAGTATCCACCGGTGGTTTCGGAACACCGAGTACGCCGCCTTCGGGAGTTTTGCCAGCGGGAACATTCAAGGGCAGATCCCTGGTTTCAAATTCCGACACAGGCGCTTTCGGCATGTCCAACGGCACCTCGGAAACATCGGGCGCTTTCACGTCGGGCTTCAACAACATGGGCAAGAACAAAATGGCGACTAAAGCCAAAACCAAAGCTCCAATCAGGCGCTGCTTAACCGGCGTTTCCATAGGTCGAACACTCATCGAAAACCAGCGCCAATTATAGCTTGGCAAGCCCGCTTTGAAGAGCCTTGATTGCGGCCGCAACGGTATGGAACGATCCGAATACCAACACGCGTTCATGCGGTTCAGCCTGCTGCCGTGCCGCCTGCAGGGCGAGTTCGACGTCGACATGCCAGCTTAAGGCCGGTTCAGTAATAAGCGTCCTGACGCGGGTTTCCAATTCCACGGCCGTTAAATTGCGCGGCCCGGCATCGTCAATTCCGGCCAGAAACCAGTGGGCTACATGCGGCTGAAGCAGCGAAACAATCGCTTCAATATCCTTGTCGGCCAATGCGGCGAATACCGCGAAAGTCGTTTTGGGATGCTCGATTAACCATTGCGATAGCTGATTTGCCGCCTGCGGGTTATGTGCAACGTCAAGAATTACCTCGGGACTTGTGGAAACTTTCTGCAATCGTCCCGGAAGCCGTGCATTTTTAATGCCTTCAATAATTGCGGCATTATTTATGTCGTCACTGAGCGCACGCAATGCGGCAATCGCGGCGGCGGCATTTTCTATTTGCACGGGTGCCGTCAAAGCAGGCATCGGCAATTCGATTTCATAGCCAGGTTCGCGCCAACGCCAGCTGTTTTCCAGCCGGTCCATCAAATAATCCGAGTGACCGCGAATGGCTGTCGCACCCAACTCGTAGGCACGGCGTAATGCAGAGGAAGGCGGATCTTTTTCGCCGAAAACAACAGGCTTCCAGGCACGGATAATTCCGGCTTTTTCAAAACCAATGCTTTCCCGGTCGGCACCCAGATAATCCTGATGATCCAGATCCACCGTGGTTATGATGGCGACATCCGGTTCGACAATTTGCGTGGCATCAAGACGACCACCCAAGCCAACTTCCAGAATCACCAAGTCCAGGTCCCGGGCAGCGAAAATCAGGACGGCAGCCAGTGTTCCGAATTCAAAATAGGTCAGCGGGATTTCGGTTTCTTGTGTTCGGGCTGCTTCGATTTTTTCGAATGCCGCCATTAACTGGTCATCGCTTGCGTTGATGCCGTCAATACGTATGCGTTCGTTGTAAGAGAGAATATGCGGCGAGGTATACGCCCCGACTTTCCATCCAGCGGCAAGTGCGATGGCCTCGATAAACGCCACGGTCGAGCCTTTGCCATTGGTGCCGGCCACGGTAATCACGCGTGGTGCCGGTTTTCCGATTTCAAGGCGTTTTGCGACTTCGGAAATTCTATCCAGCCCCATATCGATGGATTTCGGATGAATTTGCAATTGGTAATCGAGCCATTCGTTGAGTGTGCGTGTCATCCACCCATTATCGCGCATTTTACGTAGGAGGGCCCTTGGGCCCGAATGGTCGCCCGCAAGCGGCCTCCTACGAAATGCATTGTCGCCCGCAAGCGGGCTCGTACGATATTACAAAGCCCGGTGCACTGCTTCGCCGAATAATGCCGTGTGGTGATTGCAATCATTCAAGCGAACCACTTCCAGCGAGTCCACCGACGGGCCTTCGAGCAGATTCAATGTCGTCGGTGCCTGGCGAAATGACCAGAGCTTGGCAAATGGCAAGCCCATTATTTTGCATAACAGGACTCGATTGACGGCATCGTGTGCCACAACCAGCAAAGTGTCCCCGTCACCGAGCCCCTCGCAGGCGCGTGCAAACGCTGGCCACGCGCGATCAAACACCATTTGCAGATTTTCACCACCCTCGCCCGGCATTAAAACCGACTCCGGGGTTTCACGCCATGCCAGCAACCGTTTGGGATCTTGCTCGCGAATTTCACTGGCCAACAAACCTTCCCAGTCACCGTGGGCAATTTCTTTCAGGCCTTCATCGAATTGCAGCATCGCGATACGTTCGTTACCCAGTGCAAATTCTGCGGTCGCTTTCGCACGTACCAGAGGTGAAGCCATCGCTTTGGTGATCGCCACGCCATTCAGCCGTTCACCCAATAATTTTGCCTGCCTGATGCCGTTGTCAGACAGTGGAATATCAATCTGCCCCTGATAGCGGCCTTCGGCATTCCATGGGGTTTCACCGTGCCGCGCCAATAATATTTTCATGCTTAAAAATCTCAAAAATAATGTTCGCCATTCCCGGGTCAGGTGGAGCCATGACCCGGGCTACGTATCGATCTTTTAAATCATTTCCAGAGACAAAATGCCCGGAATCGCACGCAATGAAACCAACTCGGCATCCGGCACGTTTTTACTCACGGTAATGGCGGCAACCGCTTCACCATTGCCTTTTGCGCCAAGCGAGAAGTTGATGATGTTGATACCGGCCGCGCCGAGATGCGAACCAACCGAACCAATCACGCCGGGCACGTCTTCGTTTTGCATCAGCAGGATGTGCGCACCCGGATCGAAATCGAGTTCAACGCCGTCGAGACGAACAACGCGCGGGCCACGGTGCAGGGTCGCTTCGATTTCACGCACTTCATTGCCGCCTTCAATACGCAAACGCAGCAAGCGATCAAAACCGTCGCCATCGCCGCCCACGGTTTCGGCAACTTCAAGTCCACGCAGCGCCGCTTCATGCAAGGCGTTCACCGGAGTCACACGACCCGATGCTGCACCCATTTGTGCTGCAACCAGCAAACGCGTCAGCGGTCTTGTATCAAGCGCTTCGGTACGACCGGCATAAGTAATGTGCAATTTATCGGGGGCCGGCACCAAGCGAGTCGCCAATTTCCCGAGAGCCGTCATCAAAGGCATCCATGGACCCACTTCTTTTGCAGCTTCGGCGGTCAATGGCGGCAGGTTGACGCAACCGGCAACGGCACCGGTTTGCAGGAAATCGATCATCTGTTTTGCAAGAATGGTACTGACCGCTTGCTGGGCTTCGCTGGTGGAAGCACCCAGATGCGGCGTCAGGATAAGCTTTGCATTCTCGCGCAGCTTGGAATCGGCAGGCAGCGGCTCGGTAACGAAAGTGTCGAGTGCGGCACCGGCCAGATGGCCGTCTTCCAGGCATTTCAGCAAGGCATCTTCATCCACCAGGCCACCACGTGCGGCATTGATGACGTACGAGCCTTTTTTCATCATGCGCAAATGTTTTTCATCGAGAATATTGGTGGTTTCCTTGGTACGTGGAATATGCAGCGTGATGATGTCGGCTTTCGCCAATAATTCATCAAGCGATTTCATCGGCACACTGCTACGACCCGCGGTAGCCGCTGGCAAAAATGGGTCGTAAGCGGCGACGTCCATGCCAATGCCCTGCGCTTTGCGTGCAACCGTTGCACCGATGCGACCCAAGCCGATCACGCCGAGTTTTTTGCCTTCCAGTTCAAAACCGGTAAGACCATTCTTCGGCCAGCCGCCCGCTTTCATGCCGGCATCGGCTTTCGGAATATGGCGCGCGAGTGCGAATAAAAGTGAAATCGCATGCTCGGCAGCGGCAAGCGTATTGCCATCGGGGGCATTCATCACGGCGATGCCGCGTGCTGTTGCCGCTTCGACATCGATGGTATCGACACCGGCGCCGGCGCGGCCAATTACCTTGAGTTGAGTGGCATTGGCGATCGATTCTGCGGTGACTGCAGTTGCAGACCGCACCAGAAGCGCATCAACGCCTTCGAGTTTTTTCGCCAGTACGGCGGGGTCCTTGATCGGCTCGGAAATTTCCACTTCCCAACCGGCTTCCCGCATCAGAACCAGGCCATCTTCATGAATACCATCGCAAGCCAACACACGCATTGTCGTTCTCCAGAACCTAAACAAAAAATTATCGAGATTCGCGCCGCGCCCGACGGGCGTTGCGCCGAATCGGTTTAGTTGGAAATAGACGTCCAAACCACAACTTTCGTCGCAGCCGTTTCAAAACAAATGGAGTGTGCCGTCGCCTGCACCGGTGAAAACCGGGTGGCTAGATGCGCCATTGAAGTGGCGAAATGTATAAGACCTGAGAACCTGTCGGCAGACGGAGCTGCTGACATTCTTCGGGTCTGGAGACGGGGCTTCATAAGCATGGGAGTCCAGAACCAACGTGGCAACGATAACACGATTTTTTACCAAGACAAGCGTCTACGGCGCCAATCTGCGTTTATGAACTGCACAATTTGCAGTCGAAAAACATCGCAAGTAACTGAATTCATGGGGTTACCACAATCGCGGTGCCGAGCCTATTACCTTCGGCCCATCTTCTTTGCCCTGCACTGACGTAGAGTGCGGGTTCGACCGCAGCCCCGTGCTGTGTATTCATGACATCACTGCCCATACGGGCCGGAGTTTTCTGTGAAACCAAGTCTCTTCAAGCCACTTTCATTGGCCATGGCCATTGCCGTCGGTCTTTCCGCTTATGGCACCGATTCACTCGCCGCGCCGGCAAAATCGCTGGTCGACGTTTCCAAGCTTCCATCGCTGCCTGCTTTCAATGCGGCCGATCTGGATAGCGCAACACCGATCTGCAGCGATCTGAACAAACACGTAAACGGCAAGTGGTTAGCAGCTAATCCCGTGCCAAGCGACAGAACCACCTGGGGCAGTTTTGAAATGCTGGGCGAGCGTTCCCTCGCCGTGCAAAAACAAATCGTCGAAGCGGCCTCCAAATCCAAATCCGCCAAAGGCAGCAACGAACAAAAGATCGGCGACCTATATGGTTCCGGTATGAACGAAGCCCGCTTGAATGCCGACGGTGCAAAACCCTTGAAGCCTTATCTCGATGAAATCGACGGCTTGAAAGACGGCGCAGGCATTGCAGACTACATCATCAAGAACTTCGCCATCGGCCAGCAATCGGTTTTCTCCTTTGGTCCCGGCGAAGATTTCAAGGACGCCAAGAATGTCATCGCATATGCTTTCCAGGGCGGCATTTCGCTTCCTGAAAAAGCCTATTACAGCGATGCCAAATATCAGGAAAAACGCGATGCATTCGTCGCGCATATCGAAAAAATGTTGGTGCTGGGCGGCGTTGATGCCGCTTCGGCCAAGGCCCAGGCGCAAACCGTTTTGAAATTCGAGACACGCCTCGCAGCCGCTTCGCTGGCTCCGATCGAACTTCGTAATCCGGCAAACCAATACAATTTCGTCAGCGTTGCCGATGCCGATAAAGCAACCCCGAATTTCTCCTGGTCGAAACTGCTGGCCGCCGAAAATATCAAGGACGTTAAAGGTTTCTCGCTGTCGCAGCCGAAGTTCTTTGCCGAAATGGACAAGATGCTGGTAGATACTCCTGCAAGCGACTGGCAAGCTTATTTCCGTTACCACGCGATTGCAGACTCGGCACCATATCTTTCCGACGCATTGTCGAATGAACGCTTTGCTTTCTATGGCACCACCATGCGCGGCCAGAAAGAACAAAAACCACGTTGGAAACGCGTACTCGACAGCGTCAACGGTACCGCCGGCGAAGCGCTTGGCGAAGTTTACGTGAAGCAGGTATTCCCGGAAGAATCCAAGGAACAAATGCTGCAATTGGTAAACAATCTGCGTGAAGCATTGAAAGCCCGCCTGGAAAAACTGGAATGGATGAGCACGGAAACCAAGGCCAAAGCCATTGAAAAATGGAATACCTTCGATCCGAAAATCGGTTACCCGGACAAATGGCGTGATTACTCTGGCCTGACGATCGACGGCAAGAAAAGCTATTTCGACAACCTGATCGCCGCCACTGCGTTTGAAAATAAATTCCAGATGGCGAAAGTCGGCAAGCCCGCTGATCGCAAGGAATGGGGCATGACACCGCAGACGGTCAATGCTTATTACAACCCGCTGAAAAACGAAATCGTTTTCCCGGCCGCCATCCTGCAATCGCCTTTCTTTGATGCGAAAGCAGATCCTGCCCTCAACTATGGTGGCATTGGCGCCGTCATCGGCCACGAAATGCTGCACGGCTATGATGACCAAGGCAGTCAATTCGATGCTCAGGGCAACAATAACAACTGGTGGAGCGATGCGGACCTGAAAGCTTTCCAGGCGCGTACCGGTAAATTGGTTGCACAATTCGACGCCTACACCGCCATCAATGACCCGAAAGAAGGCGCATTGAACGTGAAAGGCGAGCTGACACTTGGCGAAAACATCGCCGACCTCGGCGGCTTGACGGTCGCATACGATGCATTGCAACGTGATCTGGCCAATAAGCGAGTGGCTGCCATCGACGGTTTCACCCAAGACCAGCGCTTCTACATGAACTGGGCTACCGTGTGGCGCCGTAACTTCACGCCAGATGAGTTGAAAGTACGTTTGAACACCGATCCGCATTCACCGGCGGGATTCCGTGCCAACGGCGCGCCTTCCAACCAGCCGACTTTTGCCGCTGCATTTTCATGCAAATCGGGTGACGGCATGGTGCGTCCCGACGACAAACGCGTAACGATTTGGTAATTATGGTTACTGAACCAAGGCTGTAAGAAAAAGGCCCCGCCCGGGGCCTTTTTTGTTGTTGCCTGCCGATAGGTTTATCATGCACGTCCAAATTGATGATTGTGCATGGAGTTGTAATGACACTGACTTTTCGCCCTTTGATGGCTGCCATCGCCGGCTCAATTTCCCTGGTCTTGCTTGTCGGCCCGGCGGATGCAAAGAAAATGGCGAGTGCGCCACCTCCCCCTGCCGCCTGCTCCGATTTTTACAGCCACGTGAACACACCCTGGCTGCGCTCCAACCCACTGCCGCCGGGTTATGCCAGCCGCAGCCTGTGGGATGAAATGAATGAATTGACTTCACGCCAACGCGAATCATTGTTTACTTCGCCGCAGAACGGAGCCGGCCCGGCCCAGGAAAAGCTCAATGCATTGATGCGAAGCGCAGACGAAGGCCGCGTCAAACTCGATAGTGAAAAACTGTTGACCCCCCTGTTTTCCGACATCGAAAAAATCAAGAAACCGAAAGACATCTCCAACGTGATCGCCAGCATGCATGCGCGCGGCATCCCGCTCGTTTTCGATTTCGACGATGAGGGCAATAAATTCAGCAGCAATGCCATCGGCTTGCCGGAATTGGGTTTTTATACCGAACAAGATCCATCCCTGACCGTTGCCCAGGGCCGCTATCGGGGTTATGTGCAAAGCATGCTCGTGGCCAGCGGCGTATCTGCTGACAACGCTGGCGCACAAGCCGGACAAGTCGTGGGGCTTGAAATGCAACTGGCTGCCGTTTCCGGCGAATCACCGTCGCAAGTTATTTCGCTGAAAGACGCCGCCAAGCAATACGGCAATTTGCAGTTTGCCGATTTCATGCGTACGCAAAAAGCCGGCGGCAATCAAATCACCTTGATGCAACCGGTTTTCTTCAAGACCGTCAACGGCCTGATCAATCCAAAAATGATCGATCAATGGAAAAGCTATTTGCGTTTCCATGCGGCAAACCAATTGGCTCCGTATTTGAACGAACCGTATTTTTCATCCTACGGCCAGTTTTACGAAGTCTATCTCGAAGGACGCGCAGCGCCGAAATCACGCACGCAAAACCTGCGTGAACTGATTGAAGCCAGCGCACCTGAATTGATCGATGCCGCGTATGCAGAGCGCTATATCGGCAACGGCCAACGCGAGCGTGCCCGCGCGATTACCGATGCCATCATGCAGGCAGCCGAGAAGGCGGTTATTCGCAGCACCTGGGTCGTCAACCAGGGCGAAGAACGCGACCTCAGGATTCTCAAAACACTGAAAGTCGATATCGGCCGCGACACGAAAAATATTTCATCGATCGACGTCAGCGACAGTCTGGCGAGTTCTGCATTGAAGCTTTTGCGTCGTGGACAAAAAATCCGGAACACGCAAGCTGCCGATGCATGGCCGAGCGACCTTACCGACACCGCACCCTTGCTGGTTTATATCTCCAAGGACAATCGCATCATCATCAGCAACGCCCTGCTGCAGGCACCGGTATTTGATGCGCAAGGCAATGCGCTTGATTACGGCGCGTTCGGTGCCCTGTTTGCACAGCAACTCAGTCTCGCGCTTTATCAGGCAGCGTTTAAAAACGTGACGGCATTGAATTCGCAACGCAGTTCCTTGGTCACGCAATACAATGGCTATACCCTGAGCGGCGCCAAAAAAGTGAATGGCACCCTGACCTCAACCCAAAATCTGGCCGATCTGTCTGGTCTGGAAATTGCACTGCAAGCCTATATGGCAACGGGCACCCGCGATAAAACCGCACAACAGGATTTCTTCAAATCCTGGGCAAATCTGTGGGGTCGCGTGGACCGCGACAGTGCCCTGTCGGCTTCCTATGACAAGGCAAATCACGCGCCGGCAAAATGGCGGGTAAACGGGCCGCTTGCCAACATGGCGGCTTTCGGTACCGCTTTCGCCTGCAAAGCGGGCCCGATGCAACGTCCGTACAAAGATCAACTAAGAATCTGGCCCTGATGTTGTTTATTCCCGGTCAACGTTGGTATTCAAGCACCGAACCTGAACTAGGCCTTGGCACCGTGCTCCGCTTGTCGGGGCGTCAGGTGCAACTGGTGTTTACCGGCAGCGGCATGCTGCGGCATTACGCGATCGGAACGGCGCCTTTATTGCGCGCCGCTTTTCGCCCGGGTGACCGTGTCCGCGTCAGCGGGGAAGAAATCATTATCGAAGCGGCCGAAGAAACCGATGGCCTTATCCATTATCGCGCTGCCAAGCAGAGCTTTTTCGAAGGCGAACTCGATGCCGAACAACCCGTATCGCAAGCCGATACGCGCTTGCTCGCCGGACACGTCGACCGTAACGATCAATTCGAATTCCGCCGCGAATGCTTGATGCGGAGTGCCGAGGCACGTGCGCATGCGGGCTGGGGAATTCTGGGCGCAAGAATCGATTTGATTCCGCACCAACTGCGTGTTGCCGAAATTGCTTCGAAACGTCGCCCACCTCGCCTGCTATTGGCCGATGAAGTCGGGCTGGGGAAAACCATCCAGGCTTGTTTGATTGTTGCCCAGATGCTGGCTTCCGGACGCGCATCTCGCGTTTGCGTGCTGTTACCGGAAAGCCTGGTCAACCAGTGGTTCGTCGAATTGCTGCGCCGGTTCAATTTAAGTTTCGCGATCTTCGACGAGGAACGTTGCGAAGCGATCGAACTCAACAATACGGGCCATAATCCGTTCGAAGACGAGCAATGCATCATCGCCTCCGTGGATTGGCTGGCGAGCCATGGCAAGCGTGCCAAACAATGTCTCGATGCAAGCTGGGATTTATTGTTGGTCGATGAAGCACATCATTTGATCTGGACTGAGGAATTTTCCAGTCCTTCCTATCAATTTGTCGAAGCCTTGTCGAAACAGACGCCGGGTTTGTTGCTGTTGACAGCAACACCGGAACAACTCGGCCTAGGCGGTCACTTCGCGCGTCTACGCTTGCTGGACCCGGCACGCTACACCGACTTGTCGAGTTTCATTACCGAGCAATCGCGCTACATTGCGCTGTCGAGTCTGGCTGACCGTTTGTTGAATCATCAGGATTTGACTACCGGCGACATGGAGGCACTTGCTTCATTCATGCCGAGCGAAAAAGACGGGCTTGCCAATCGCCTCGCGAAAATTGCCGAAGGCGACGATGAAGAACGCCAGAATTTACTGAAAGATTTAATCGACCGGCACGGTACCGGCCGCGTGATGGTTCGCAATCGTCGCGCATTGGTTGGCGGCTTCCCGCAACGCATCACCCATATCCAGGCGCTGGAAGAAAGCGATGACGACAACTGGCGCGGCCGCCTGCATGCCGAGTTCGTGCATGATATCGGCGACAGCGATGACGAACCTTCGCACGATTACACACGCGACCCGCGTACCGATTGGCTGATGGGAATTCTCGACCGCATTGCACCGGCAAAAGCGCTTTTGTTGTGTCGCTCGCGATCAAAAGTACAGGCATTGGATGAAGCAATCCGGCTTCGCAGCGGCATACCGATCGCGCGCTTCCATGAAGACATGAGTCTGTTGCAACGTGATCGCAACGCCGCCTATTTTGCCGAACACGATGGTGCACGCTGCCTGATTGCTTCGGAAATCGGCGCCGAAGGCCGTAACTTCCAATTCGCACAACACCTGATTTTCTGGGACCTGCCCCTGCATCCCGATATGCTGGAACAACGCATAGGGCGATTGGATCGCATTGGCCAGCAAGGCGATGTGCATCTGCATTGCGCTGCCCTGCCCGGCAGCCCGCAGGAGGCCCTGCAACGCTGGTATCACGAAGGTCTTGATGCATTCACGCAAGTAATCGCCGATGGCCGCGAATGTTTGCGCCTGCATGGCGACGAGCTGGTTTCGCTGGCCGAACAGGACGGTATCAGCCGTGAACCTGCACTCACACAATTAATCGAAAAAACAAGAATCACGCATCGCGAACTGGCAGAAAAAATCGCTTCGGGTCGCGACCGTTTGCTCGAGCTTGGCAGCCAGCAAGGTGCCAGTGACGGCGAGTTGATGATGGCTTGCAGGCAGGACGATGATTTAATCGCACACGATGATTACGCCTTACGCCTGCTGGAACAATTCGGCATCCATAACGAAGCCCTGAGTCCGAAAATCTGGCTGCTCGATCCCGAAATGCTGACGATGGACGGCTTCGAGGAATTGAAAGCCGGCCCACGCCCGATTACGTTTGATCGCAGTACCGCATTGGCACGCGACGATGTGCTTTATCTGCGCAATGACCACCCGATGATTTTATCGGCGCAGGATTTTTTATTGTCGAGCGACAAGGGAAATACCGCACTGCTGATTGATGACTCCTTGCCGCAACGCACTGTCATTCTTGAAGCCGTGTACGTGCTCGAATGCATTGCGCAGAAAGGCCTGAACATCGAACGCTACCTGCCACCCAAGCCATTGAGCATTGCGGTCGATACCCGATTGCAGATACGACCGGACTTCACGCCAAACGAACGCGCCGCACATCGTGCCGGCGATCGCGCTTTTGATTTGAGTTCGATGCGGAAAATACTGAACATGCTGATTCCGCCGATGCTGGAAAAAACTCGCGATCAGGCACAAGTACTGGCGCAAAATGAAATCACGGCGGCACTGGAAAAAGCCGATCTTTTATTGCGTCATGAAATAGAAAGATTGCAGGCACTGGCATCCAAGAATCCGGCAGTACGACCGGAAGAAATCAGCTCGCTGGAACTGGAACATCAACAATTGCTGAAGGCATTACCGCAGTCACGACCGCGACTGGATGCTTTGCGTTTGGTCACGAGTCCGGATTTTCTATCGATGCGACGTTAGGTAGTTCAAGCAGGGGCAATTCATGAATTGTCCCTACCTTACCAATCGTGGCCCGCGCTTCCGAAATGGCGGTTGCCCGCGCCAGTAGCGAATCATCAGCCAGCCGAACAGCATGCCGCCCAGATGGGCAAAATGGGCGATGCCGGCGGCCGTGCCCGTTACACCCATCAAAAGGGAAATGACGCCGAAAATAATCACCATCGTGCGGGCTTTCATCGGAATCGGCGGAAGGATCAACATCATTTGCTGATTCGGGAACAGCATGCCGTATGCCAGCAACAAACCGAAAATAGCGCCCGATGCACCGACCGTAGGAAAGATCTCGTTTCCAAGAATCCCGCTGCTGACAAGCAACAACTGGATCAGGCCTGCCCCGACGGTGCAGACAAGCAAATACTGGATATATTTTTTTGGACCCCAGGTTTGCTCAAGCACGGCACCGAACTGAAATAGTGCGATCGCGTTGAAAAACAAATGCGTGAAACTGCCGTGCATGAATCCGTAGCTCAATAGCTGCCATGGATAAAACGAGGCAGTGACGACAGTGCCATCACCGGCAGTTCCAAGAACATGCTGCCCCCAGGGCCAAAGTGCGAAGAGCAACAGCGTTTCGTCCGGAAATATTTGCTGCAACAAGAAAACACCCGTCAATATGAATAGTAAAATCTTGGTAATGCGGGGTAAGTGCACGATGTCTTCTCCATGGAACAGCCGGTATGATAGCCAATATGAGTGCGGAATCATCAGACATCAAGGCAATCAGCGAAAATTTAAGCCGGCAAGCCTGGATAGCCAGCGCCAATTTGTTCGATTCGGATTTGCTTAAGCAATTATTTGACGAAGCCTGCCGGCACGAAGTCGAAAAAACACTTAGTCCGGCTTCGGTCGGTCATAACAAGACAAGGGCGCTTTCATCATTGAGAGGCGATTCCACCTTGTGGCTCGATGATCCTCGTTGCGGCGATGCATCGAAGCTTTTTCTTGATGCATTGGATGCATTGCGAAAAAAATTGAATGAATCTTTATTGCTGGGGCTCGAATCGGTCGAAGCCCATTACGCGATTTATCCTGCGGGTGCGGCATATGCAAGGCACCGGGACCGGTTTCGCGATGACGATGCACGCGTGCTTTCGCTGGTCTGTTATTTGAATATCGACTGGCCGGAAAATGCTGGCGGCGCATTGCGCCTGCATCTTCCTGGCGCATATAAAGACATTGCTCCAGTGCTGGGCACGAGCGTTATTTTCCTCAGCGAAGAAATCGAACACGAGGTATTGCCGGCTACCCAAACCCGATATAGCATTGCTGCCTGGTTTCGCCGACATCCGATGCAACTACGCTAGTTTTTCCCGGTTTTCTTTTTTTCCGGTGGCGCCCAGAGAATTTCATCCAGCGTGGCAGCCGCTTTGCGTCCGCGCACTTTTCCATTCACTACTTCGACACCCTCTGCCCGCAAACATTGGATTTGTTCGGAGTAGTGCGCTGAATCTTTAGGGAAAGCGATGCTTCCATCCGATCTCAGTATGCGATGCCATGGAAGCAGCCTGTCTTCATTATTGGAAAGAATCCGCGCAACCATTCGGGCCCGTCCCGGCAAGCCCGCGCGCCGCGCAATTTCACCATAACCTGCAACTTCGCCTCGCGGCACTGCGCGGATTGCTGCCAGAATTTTGGCAAGGGCTTTATCAGGGGCAGACTTTGCAGGCATTGGGGTCTAGAATATAAGTTCTTAGGAGAAGAGTCATGCGTAGTTTTGAATCAATTCGCAGTCATGTCGAAGGCAAATATAAAGTGACTGCCCGCGAACCCTATCTGGTTTGCGTCGAGCTTTCCCTGGACCAGGGAACCCGCCACCAGAGCATTTTCCTGTCGGAACTTGAAGCCGAAGACAGCCGGAAATATTTGCGCCTCAGTACCGCAATCGCGCCAATGACAGGGCTCGATACCAAAAGAATGCTGGCCTTCAATTGGCAAAGCCGGGTCGGTTTCATGGCGATTGGCGAATTGGACGGCGTACCGTATTTGCAGCTCTGTGAAAACCGTCCGTTTGACAGTCTTGATGCTGCCGAACTGGATCGCCTGATTCTCGAAATCGGCGGCGTTGGCGACAATCTGGAACGCATGCTTTCCGCCGGCGGCGACTTACACTAAGTTTTATTCTTATCTTATCGACGATCGTAGGTCGGGCCCTGGCCCGACATAAACAACATCGCAATCTTTCAAAATCGTCGAGCCGCCCCCGAGATAAAACCATCGCTATTTTCAAATAGCATCAGGCCGGGGCCAGACGTAAACATGCTCGCAATCTTTTAAAGGCATCGGGCCTTGCCCGACATATACATGCTCGCAATCTTTTAAAAGCGTCGGGCCGGGGCCCGACCTACCCAGCCAGGTTGAAGTGTTGGAGCAATCTCACAAGACCCCAGGCCAAACCGCCTGCAGCCGGAATCGTCAGTAGCCATGC